>TARA_R110000772_G_scaffold20466_3_pt1 | contig 12196 bp, 13 predicted proteins | sample TARA_R110000772 | Tara Oceans TARA_R110000772 (sample SAMEA4397948) | marine metagenome | biome: Polar Biome; feature: [SRF] surface water layer (ENVO:00010504); material: water (ENVO:00002006), including particulate matter (ENVO:01000060) such as... | depth 5 m | reverse complement strand
GCTTCGTATTTTATCATTTCCATTTGTTTTTGACTAACCCATTCTTTCGGGGTATTTAGTTTCAAATGTTTCTTATATAATTCTTTAGCGTCCATTTATATTTTTATTTTTTATTGAAATTTCATTTTTCTACCTTTTTCCCATCCATTTTTTGCCCAATTATTTATTTCCTTACGACACCCATACTTCAAAGGGTGTTATATCGGATTCGAACCGACCAACAGTAGAACCACAATCTACTCGCTCATCCAACTTGCGCTATAACACCATATTTAATTTTTCATTTATCTACAAACGAAAAAACCCTCTACAAATTGTAGAGGGTTTTTTAAATCTTTATTATTATTATTGTTTATAATTTTTAAGACATAACTTTCCTATCCTCTACGTGTAGTGGTTGATGAAAAAATTTATGTTTAAAAGTTACTAACATTGTTTCTAATTATTTGTTTATTTGTTATTGTTATATATAAAAGTTTTTCGTTCTCTTATTTCAGTTATAGAGTACAAAGATATGAAAGTTTATCGTTCTACCAAATTTATTTTGATTTATTTATTTATTTTCATAATATGTAATTTAAAATGAACTTGTTTCATTAATAGATTAACATCTACTTCGGATGTGTTATTTTTGATAAGATCTACTATATCTTCTGATAGAGAATTAGTATTTTTCTTGATCTTTAAAAGATTATCTGTGAGTTGCTCATCGAATTTGAATTTATTTAATAAATCTTCATATTCATATAAATCAGATAACCCTTTGAATACATCTATTTTGTTATTAACAAGGTAATTATATATTTCAGAGAATAATTTGTTATTAAGATTTACTTCAGATCCATATAAATAAGGAAATAGACGAAGATATTTTTCTTCAGACTCAAAACATTTTTCAAATTCTTTTTTGGTTATTTTATTAACCAATTTCTTTAAAGTTTTTAGTTCTTTTAGTTCATCTTCATCTCTTTCGTCAGATTTAGCATCTTTAAGGAATTTAATAGTAGCTTTTACCATTAGTTCTTTTAATTCTTTAAAGGAAATTTCTTTTTCTCCTAAAAGGTATGGTAAATTTTCTGTTGGAACTTCTTTATATATCGAAGAATATAAATTATGTACTACACACAATCCTGCTTGGCTTATATTATCCCAAGAAGTTTTTTCATCACTTATCATTGGATATTTTTTTATTAAAATATCCAATTTTTCTTTTTTCTTAATTATAGTATCAAATGATAATTTCATATATCTATGTATTTAAGTTAAATCTTAATAATACAAATATACGAAAATTTTATTAATTAAATAATTATTTGAGTTTGATATTTTTAATTAAAAGATCAGAATCTAATTTTATATCACCATTGGTAAGTATTTCAATCTTAGTAGAATTATAATTAAAGAAAGCTAAATCATAATTACTAACACACGCTATATAATCAACATTATAATGCTTAGCTAAAGATGTTCCCATTACTCTATATTTTCCATCTTTCCCTTTGAAAATTGCTCTACATTTTTTCACTTGGATAGTCTTTGGTATATTACCTTCATTAAAGGTCACATCTATACCACCAACCATATCCTGAGCTTCCCCATATCCTTCAGGCATTTTAATTTCAGTGGCATTACTAAATATTTGTGGTAAATATTCACATACAAGTTTTTCTGCATTATCTCCAGAAAGTGTATTTGATGTTATTTGTGCGACTATTTTATTTATAATTTTAGATCCTGTATTCTCATCTAATTTTAGAAATATTTTAGTTTTATTCTTATCTATGAAAGCCATCATTCTATAATACTCATTATAAAATTTTTGAGATCCGAATGGTATATTAACTAAATTAAATGGTTCTATTGGACTCCCACCTTCTACAAGAGCTCTGTTTAATTCATTTATAATTATAGGAAGAACATACCAGTTTGTGTTTATTTTATTTAGAATAGACCATTTTGTAGTTTCCCATTCTAAATTCACTATCCCCCAAAATTCATGCTTTCCCCAATGTCCTATTGGTTTATATACATCTCTTAACATAGTTCCAATAAGTTTTATGTGTATTCTTTTAAATTGGAGATTGCTCATCCATTCTTTTGTGGATTTCCAATCAATATAATATGGATCTAAATCTGTATCCACATTTTCTGTTAAACTTAGTTTATCTAAATATCCATTTAATTTATCTAATTTATCTGGATCGCTTTTTATTTTCTTTAGTTTATCACTCACTTCTTGATTAGTAGTTTTATGTTTAGGTATTATTTCTATTAATTCTGACTTATCTATTTCAAATTGTTCCCCATCTGATTTAGATACCAATCTAATATTATCAGTTTCTTTTAAATCTTCTTGATTATGTGATATGATAGCAATATTTTCTTCATCGTCATTTTTATTATATCTAACTTCATCACCAGCATCTAATGCTAGTTCATCTGTTTCTTTTTCATCAAGATTTGACATAGAAAATACATCTTCTGGGCTCACATCAGTTAATCTTGATTTAACTTCTTCATAGAAATTTTCTATAAATGATATAACATTTTGTCTTTTATCATCTATTTCCCCTTCTTTAAGTCCTTTATAATAATCTTTAGATATATTCTTAGTTGTATAAACTGTAATTCTTGAAAATAATTCAAATCCTAATTTAAATATAGAATTGTAATTGTCTAATTTTTCAGACATTTTAGAAAAACTATCTTTCCATAAATAAAAGTTAAGAACTAGTTCATTCCAAAGTTTGTGCAAAACATCATCATCTTCTACATTTCTTATTTCTTCTATTAAAGATTCAAATGCTTTTTCAAAATATTCTAAATAAACTCCATTTACTTCATCAGGATCATTTTTATCATTGAAACTTTCTCTCAATTCCTTAATCATTTCATTAATTATATTATGAAAAGACATAATTAATTTTGAAAAGTTCTGATTCCACTCTTTCTGTTTATTCTCTAACCAAACTATTTTTTCATTTATAGGTTGATTATGATTATTATTATATTTATTTCTGTTAATAACATATTTCATATCCTATATATTAATAACTTAATTTAATATTCCTTCTATAATATTATTTCTCATATCAGTTCTTATTGTATCAAAAAATAGATCCCAATTGAAAAAATCAACAGTAATTTTCATCGCTTTGAAAATTTGTTTATTATTATATTCTAGATTTACAAGAAAATATATATAATCATCTATGGTTTTATTTAGTATAGTCATATCACCAATACCATCAAGTGCTTTTGCATAATGGACATCATCAACAGTAGTTAAATTAAAAAATTCTATTATTTCATCCTCTTTGAAAAAAATATCATCACTACTATTATTTAATAATAATGATATATCAGAATCATTTTTATCATTTAATTTTGATAACCCATCACCCATTTTTATAAAAATATGTCTTTTCCTCTTAAATATTATGTACATAGTATTTTATTTATATTTTCTTCCCTTAATAACATTCTTATTTCATTTAGAAATTCCACCCATTTTATAGAACTATTTATAGAACCTCCTGGATAAATATTTACGAATGGGATTATATTTTCTAATATTGATTCATTACTATATTTAATATCTAAAATAAAATGAGGTGTATAATTAGAAAGAGTAACTGAACATACATTATCACCATCTTTATTTGTTGAATAACTATGATCACTAATACCTGTTTCGGGATATTTTAAAGTACAAACGGGATATTCCATTTTTGATAAATTTTCTCTTAGGTTATTGTATACATATTCTTCGTATTGATTAGAAGTATTTTCTATAAAAAGAGAAATCATATCTTCTACATCAAAAAAATAATTATTTTTTGGTGAAATTTCTAATAAAGATTTATCTGGATCTAATTTTTTTAATATTATATACATAGTATTTTATTTATATTTATATTTCTTAATAGAGTTCTTGCCTTTAATAAACAATCTTCAATCAATATATTTTTAGTTCTTGGGAATTTTTCTATAATATCTGAATCTTTAAAATTAAGGTTTATTATTACATGTTCAGTACTTACAAATGGAAAATAAAAATGAGTAAATATTTCAGCATTTAAAACCATATCCATCTGTTTATAATGATTAATATCATTTAAATTACTTTTTATTATAGCATTACAATATTTCTCCAAATCATTATTATCAAATAGAATAGTATTATTTGAATAATTCATTTGAAAATTATTAGATTCTCGAGACATTTTAATTATTATAAACATTAAGTGTAGTTTAGATATGATTATAAGAATAATTTAAATAAAAGTTGGTATATTTTCGAATAAAGTTATTCGAATACAACTTAATGCTATTCTATCACTATATAATAAAAAATAGCATTATTATTATGGAAACAAAAGACAAATATGTATTATCGGTAAAAAAAATATTGGAAGATAACTACCCTACTCCTATGGGTAGTGATGAAATATGGGAAATAATCAAAAACAAAAAAGAATTTGAAAATGGAGCTAAGGGCACAATAGATGCTATAATATCAGCATATAGCATAAATGGTAAATATAAAAGAGTAATCAAAACAGAAAAGAAAATTTTTAAAATATCAGAAACTAAACCTAAAAAATATATCTTAAATCAACCTCCTGAACTTCCTGAATATATGGAGATCATTATATCAAATAAAGTAGAAGAGATGATGAAAAAAATACTCACAAATTCTAACATTAAATTAGAAATTAAAGAAACGGCTTAAAATAGGATATTAAATAAAAAAATCGTATATTTGTACTCTAAATAACATATATGAACATAAGTAACGTAATAGGTAGAATAAAAGTGTGTGGTATAACTCTTAACGAAAGTTCAGATAAGAGAAATATGTGGAACATTGGGTGGAATAAAGAATGTGATACTAATGTTTTAACACAAGATAATGGTAGATGTTATTTTATCGTAGTAAATGAAGTTATTTATAAAATAGGTTACTCAGATAGTAAAGGTGGTATTAAAAATACTCTAAGTAGCTATAAAGGTGGTAACTCTGGTAGACCATCTGACAGAACTCATGGGATACACATATTAATTACACAAGAGTTATTAAAAGGAAATAGTGTTGATATATATTTTACGTATAATGAAAATATTGAAGTTCCTGTAAAAACTATGGATGGTAAAACTACAACTATCATAACATCTATTTCGGGAAAACATCTTGAACTTGAAAATGTTAAATTGTATTTAGAAGCAGAGAATAACGAATTTCCAATATGGAATTTTCAAGAACAAAATAAATCATGGCCTTTTTATATACAAGAAAGTACAATTAAAGTAGATAAAAAAGTTGATGGAGAATCTTTAACAATTGAAGATTTAAGAAATATGGAACTTATAAAATCTTAATAATCTACCTTTTGATTATTAAGATTTCATGAGATTTTTTTATAATCTTACTATCATTTAACTCTGTTCTATTTTTCCCTATTCTCTTCTCACCATTACCCATAGAATAACTCCACTCTGGAAAATAAAATTCAAAATCCTTATAGTATTCTCTAATAGTTTCGCAATTATTATAACTCAACACAAAATCTCCGTTGTGAGCTAATAACAAATCCCTCAATAATTCATGATCAAATCCACTATGATGAACATCAATGTTTTTCATAGGATACATTCCTTTGTGCATTTTATTATCAGAATCTTGTTCTAAATAATATGGGGGGTCTAAATATAAAAATTCATTAGGGTGTTTTATAATAGATTCCTCGAAAGTCAATTCACCAACAGACAAATTATCACATTTAAATTTTTCTATTTTATCTATCATAGTATCCCATTTATCTTTCTTTAAATAAACCGAACTTCCCCATCCTAAATATCCAGGTCCATATGAGCAATTATGATTAAAATAATAATAAGCTGCTAATTTAACATTATCTAATGTTATAACATTATCTCTTTTATAGTGGGTAGTATTCCAATCTTTTAACATTTCCTGAGTTTGCTCAGTTGTCATTAATATTTCTTTTATCTCTTTATATTTTTCAGGAGTTGGATCTATTAATTTCATTTCATCAGCCAATTCTGTTGGGCTATCTAATAATACTTCCCAAAAATTAACTAACATATCAAATATATCATATCCTATAACTTTTTTATTGAGATTTCCTGCCCAATGAACTTCCAATGAACCACCTCCCATAAAAGGAGACACTATTGTATCGTAGTTTTTTACATAAGGAGTTATTTTTTTAATAGCTCTTGACTTACCACCTGCGTATCTTATTAATGTTTTCATTCATTTTTAATTAATTTTTGTGAATTATATTCATATTATATATAAAGTTCACCTTCTTCCCTCAATGTATTTTCGGGATATATTTTTCCAAAAAGTTCATAGATATCATCACATTTTTCTATATCAATAAAAATCAATCTATATCGATCAGGCATACCTCTTTTCTTCCAATTAGAAATGGTTGATTTACCAACATGAAAATATTCTTCAATTGTTTTATTGTGAATTGATTTCACATAGAATTGTATAAATTTTAAGTCTATCATAATTTAAGTTTTATACACTAAAATACCTTAAATGTTTAATAACCAATTAATTAAATAAGTATTTTATATATACTATATGGGTAGATATGGGGAAACTAAAGTAGAAATGCAAAAGATAATAAATATGGTTCCTATTGACACGCTTTGGGTTTATTGGGAAACAGATATTTATTATACAATAGTTGGATCTGTTAGTCAAATAATGATTAGGACTCATGATACATCATTATTAACAAATAGTGAGGCAAAATTGATAGATTCACATGAATCGATAGACATTCCAATTGGTACATATAGTATAGGAACATATTCAGTTCCATCAGAAGAATATAAATTGATAGTAGGAACGGTTGGTTATATAACTGATGTACATCGTGGGACATATTCAGTAGGTAGTTATATTCAATCAAAAATCCCAAATGATGCTGAAGTAAAAATAGAATGGGAAGCAATGGTAAATCAATTAACCCCCTATACAAATCCTATCAGACCTGGTGGATGTGGAGTTGGTGCGACATATAGCATTTTAACAAGAAGAGATGATAATATTGGTTTATATTGGTTAACAGACGAATATGGTAACACACTTATAGATATCGATGATGGAAATATATTAACATATATATAAGTAAATAAAAAATGAGTAAATAAAAAGATGAGTAAAAATTTCAAAACATATGTAAGTCAATGGAGTGATGATAACACTGCTCCTAAATTAATGGGAGTTGATACCTCGGGAAATCCTGTACAACTTGATAACATGATTGGTGCTACGGGTGCTACGGGTGGGAGTGGTACATCGGGAGTTTCAGGAACATCAGGAGTTTCTGGTACAAGTGGAACAAGTGCGTATAATACATTAGATGAAGTTACTACTAATGGAAGTACAACATCTAACACTATTGATGTTGGTGGAATGTCCACTAAATTTATTGATTTCGACACAACTCAACACGTTATCTCCGCAAGTGCGGGTCACCTTCATTGGAATCCCACTGAAGATACATTGGACATACACGCACATGGGGTGACCTATCAAGTAGGTCAAGAAATCGCACCTATGGTTAGAAACCAATCGGGTTCACTTATAACTAACGGTACACCAATAATGTTTGTGGGTACATTAGGTAACGCTGGGAGGATATTAGTTTCTCCTGCAATAGCCGATGGATCAATCCCATCTTCTTTTATATTAGGAATGACAACAGAAGATATTGCACAAGGACAAGAGGGACACGCTACATGGTTTGGGAAGGTAAGAGATATTGATACAACTGGAACCCCATATGGACAAACTTGGGTTGATAGTGATATATTATATGTAAGTCCAACTCAATCAGGATTTTTAACAAATATTAAACCACAAGCTCCTTACCCACAAATATTTATAGGAGTTGTTATAAATGCACATGCGTCAATAGGGACAATATTTATCAGACCTTCTTGGAGAGGAAAATTAACTGATTTAGATGATGTGGATGGGACACCACTCACCACAGATGGACAGTTAGTTGTGTGGGATAATGCATTACAAGTTTTTGATTTTACTGAAAATATATATGATTATGCATTAATACCCTTACTTACAGTAGATACAACTATTACTTATAATTTTGTACTAGCAGATGCTAATAATATAGTTACTTTAGATAATGTAGGATCAGTCTCGGCAGTTATACCAGCAAATACCTCGGTGGCGTATTCAGTGGGAACTAAAATAAATGTTATTAATATGGGAGCTGGGGTAGTTACATTAAGTATAACCACTGATACATTAAATGATAATATTGGACTTACTATGTCTCAATACGATAAAAGAACTATTACTAAAGTGACAGCTACAAGTTGGGTTTTAGGATACTAAAAAACGAGTTAAAAAACTTAATATATATATTATAAAAACAGAAATAAATAACAAATATAGATATGAAACATTTACAAACATTTGAACAACATCAAATAAACGAAGGTATTTTTGATACTGTTAAAAAGTGGAGAACTGGATTCGAAAACGATGATGAAAGAGATGATAAAGCAACAAGTATTTCAAATCAATTAGATTCTATTGAAGCGTTAGTTGAATCTGATCCTGATGCATGGGTATTTAACAGAGAACACGTTGAAGCTAAAGCAGAAGAAAATAATTATCGTGGAGAAATAAGAACTCAAAAAGGAGGTAGAGATTCATCTAGAACTTATGTAGTTTGGGATAATAAGGCAAGTGGACTTGAAGATATCGCTGGAGCAGCAGGTAGTTCAACACAAAAACATTAAATAAATATATATATATAATTAATTATAATTAAAATCTATTCCTAATAAATTTGGAATAGATTTTTTTATTTTAATATCATTTTCAGATTCTAAAATAAAAAAATCTTTTTCGGAAAGACTTTCAATTCCATTATTATTAATTTTATCAAGAACCAAATCCTTAGTTAAATTATCTGATATAAAATTTTCTAAGATATGTGTGAATTCATTTGTATTAAAGAATGTATTTTTGAAATTATCATCATAAGGAATAACTGAAATATATTTATCATTAAAAGTTCTAATTAATATATCTTCTGAAATTTCTTTCATGAATTTAAAAAATCCCATTGTTTTCGAAAAATTTATTATTTTTGATACTATATCTATATCCATAAATAAAAATAAAGAATTTTCATCATTTCCGAATACTACATTATTATAACATTCTTCTTTTGTCATTATATCTTTAAATAAGATTGAGATTTCTTTTTCAATTTGATCTTCTATCAAAGGATCGGAAATTTCCTTAAATTGAATATAATATACTTTATCTGTTGCACCATCATCATTTACTCTATTCATATTTATATATGTATTTAATTAATTAATTAATTAATTTATTCAGTACGCCAAATATAAGGAAAAATTCCTGATATTCATTAAATAATTATACTTATTTTGAAGATATTAAAGATTTTTACTTAAAAAACTCACGTTTTTTATTAATTTTTTTCCTAAAAGTTTAGAACTTATCAAAAATAAATTCAACTTTTGAAATACTTTTTTATATATTTGTAGAGAACGATTATTAAATAAATAAATAGTTCTTTCTTTGAAATTTTGAATTGTGATTAATGTGTTCTGAATTAATTAATAGGAACGAAGATTAGGTCTAAACCGAGTTTTATGCTTGGGGAGGGGCAATTAGATCCCTCTATACGAAGTCTTTTCAGCCATAAAAGATATTAGGAATAATAGGTATTAATTTTCGAAAAGCATACATGTTAATCACACTTCCATTCATTGGAAAAACAATGGAAGTAAAATAAATATTGATATAGGCAAATATATCAGTGAGTTTTTCTCGGTCAAATACTTATATTGTTTGGTACTCCCAGTGAGTATTTGATATCCCGTCCTAACGGTTAAGTTCTGATGATACTTTCAGATGAAATATTAGTGGTGAGTTACTGAGGTAATACAGATGGTATCATAGTCTGAATCTTCTGAAGATAGTATTACTTATACATAAGGTGATATATAAAGCTCAATTTAAACAGGTATTTATAGAATCATCGGACATAGATAGAGAAAAGTGAAATATAGGAAAAGTTATTAGAGTTTGAAATATAGTCCCAGACAAGAAGATTGATAATTTTTCTTATTTTTTTTTTAAAAAGTTTTGGTAATTAATGAAATTAGCTTATCTTTGTAAGAGAATTACATAGACAAGTTATTTGAAATATATAAAATTACCAATATTATAAACGGGAAGTTACCGAAGCCAGGTCAAACGGGCTTATGCTAGATTCAGATTTTTCTGAATCTGGATGTAACATAGGTGGATGCTAGTCATTCTTCGATGGTTCAAATCCATTCACTTCCCACTAATGAATTAAGAGTAAGGAAACATCAATTATTCAACAAGGAATACTGTTAGACTTACAAAAAGTAAAGAGGCTGTGAGATTAAGAAGTCAGATTTATAAAAAAGAAGTAAAAAGACTGTGAGATTAAGAAGTCAAGTTTACAACCAATCAATCATTTCGGGGAGTTTCCAGAGTGTCCAAATGGGGTTATTATTGAAATAGCATAATAACTGGGTTTTTTACCCTTCGGAGGTTTGAATCCTTCACTCCCCACTAAACTAGAGAGTACAGATTTTTCAATATTTCTGTACTTTCTTTTTTAGTAAAATAAATAATTGAAAATAATTACAACTTATCAAAAAATACTACTATATAGAATAGTATTTAAGTATTTTGAAAATGTAAGTTATTAAAATATTGAAGATATGACCAAAGTTGGATGGTCGTAAAATTTAGAGTTAGTCAACTCTAAACACATTTCGGTGTGATATTCAAAACCATATTTTTGTTAGTACTTTTGTTTAGAGGGTAGGAGACAAATTAAACATGGGATTTTAGATGTGGAATGAGGGTTCTACAAAAGGAATTGGTGGTATGATTAAAGAGTATTGCTCCTCAGTAATACGTAGTTGATGATACATAAGAGGATTGGGCTTATTATCTCTTAAAGACAAAGAATCCAATACAAACAGATGTAAAATTCTGATAAAAATGGATAGGGAAAGAAAGTTAAGATTAGTATCTTCGGATATTATTTAATACTTTCAAAAAAGTCAATTCGGCACAATCGAGGCTCTTATACAATAAGTAGAAATACTTATTGAGTCCCGAAAGGGGTTGGTGGATGTTTCTCCCTAGGAACTGAAGTTGACAGCTAACGAATCAAATGTCTAATTAGCAGATTGATTTTGAGGTTAGAAGGTTGGTCGTCTTAATTGTTACTGTTTCAAAAAATGACAGTAGAGGGAAGATTATGAACACCGAACCAGGTGGTGTGTTAATGAGGCGAGAACTCTGATAAAGGAGCGTCTTAGTCATAATCCTTAATACCGAGTAATACTAGGTATTATATGGAGAAGAATATGGTTCTATTTTCACCTTTATTTAGGTAAAGGTGAATCTGAGGGTTATTCAAGGGGTTCGAGTCCTCTCTTCTCCACAACTTGTTTTCAAGTTCTGTGAAAAGGAAAATCAATCCCAAACAATTTATTTTGTTTGGGATTTTTTGTTATGTGACAGGATTATTATAATTTCTATCAAATCTTTGTTGGATCGGTACAGATGAATTAGATCCTGGAATTGTGTATCCATCTATCCTAAGATATTGATAATCTATATTATGAATTACTATATCCACACTTAGTGCCGCTCCTAACGAAAAGGCAAATTCTCTAAGATCTATTCCTCCACCACCAGTCGCACTCTCTATTCCAGCAAGCTCACTTTGAGTACCAGCATTATACACACGTACTTCAGTATTATCTTTCAATCCTGTTAATGTAACTGTAACATTATTATTTACCACTGTGGAAGCACCTGTTCCGTTTCTATACGTTGGTGTATCACCAGGAGATCCTACATTAATTGTAACCAATCCACCACTGTTATTATAAATCATTTCATTTCCTGTTGATCCAGATTGAGTTGCATACCCATCAAATAAATTACCTGTAAATATATAAGTTCCTGTTGCTCCTGTTGGTATTTCTATAGCATGTCCTGTTCCTTGCTCAAAAGCGTCCGAAGTTACTTCTATTTCCACTCTACCTGGACCCACTGTAATAATGTCTTCGACTACGCCCGCCT
>TARA_R110000772_G_scaffold260737_1_pt1 | contig 12215 bp, 13 predicted proteins | sample TARA_R110000772 | Tara Oceans TARA_R110000772 (sample SAMEA4397948) | marine metagenome | biome: Polar Biome; feature: [SRF] surface water layer (ENVO:00010504); material: water (ENVO:00002006), including particulate matter (ENVO:01000060) such as... | depth 5 m | reverse complement strand
AATTTACTACCAGGATTATTTCTTCTATACTTAGCTACACCTTTAGCAGTTAATCCTGCACCACTTTTAGTAGGACGTTTATCACCCTTACCAATAGTCATGCCTTTCATGCCTGTGCCTGTTCTTTTTCTTTTCTTAGGCATTTACTGCTCCAAATCCTCTCAATGCTTGTCCAACACCTTTAGGTTTTTTATTTTGTTTTCTTGCTCTTAAACTTTTATTTTTTATAATTTTAGGAATACATTTTTTTTTCTTTAAACCTACTAAACCACCTCTATTAAATGCACGAGGAATAATATTAGATTTTTCTTCTAATAATTTATTTACTTCTGTTACATCTCTAGTTTTTACTGCTCTAGCATAAGCTGCTTTAATTTTTTTATCATATATTTTAAGTATTAATTTATTAATATCTTTTGTTCTTTCTACTAATTCTTTTTTTTCTTTTTTAGTTGGATTATTTTTTTTAAGATTATTTCGCATCATAAATAAATCTTGAAGTATTTCTAATGTAGCTTGTTGTACAGCAGGAGATTCTTCAGGATTATCTAAAACACTACTTATATTACTTTGTACAGAACTAGGTCCTTTTGGTGCAATAACAGGATCATATTCTGTAGGATAATCTTGTCTTGTTGTTCCTCTAGTAAATTGAGTTGTTGAATAACTTGGTTCCATAGTATAGTTAATACCAGCTTCTTCATCTGTTAATCCTAAATAAGGTTGTCCTCTATTAACAGGACCAGTATCAACTCTAGCTGAAGTTTTCATTTTACTTCTTGGCTCACCTCTAAACATAGCATCTAATACAGCATCTTCTGCATAACTTTCTGCTTCATTTTGTCTTACTTTATTTATATTATAAAAACTTTGAGCTTCTTCATCTGCTATTTGTTCAGGAGAAACTGCTGTATATTTATTATCTGTTTTAGTTATAGGAGTTCGTTGAAATTTTTTTTGTTTTTCTCTAGCTAATTCTACATCAAAAATATCTTCACTTCTTTTTTGTCTAGCTTCTTTACTTTGAACAAATGAAGTATAAGCTTGTCTATATATTTGTGTAGCTCTTTCTATTGTTAATTGATCTTCTAATGTTAAATTATTATACTCTGCTGGTGTATAATTAAATTTTAATAATGGTTTTACTTCTGCTCTACTTTCTGCAGTAACACCTGCACTTTTTAAATCATTTTTTACCATTCTTTGTAATAAATCTGCACGATTAGCTGTTTCAAACTCCATTCCTTTTTGAGTATATAACTCTTCTACTTCTGAATCTAAAGGATTATACTCTCCACGAACTCTAGCTAACTTTTCTTTACGTGCTTCATCACGTACTTCACCTACTGCTGCTTGTTTTAATACACCTGTTTCAGGATCTACAAATATAGGTGATGTAAATCTACCTGTAGTTGAACCTCCTACTGGCATAATAGGTTCTTTTAATATATCTTTAATTTCGTTTTTAAGTTTTCCTCCAGGACTTTGTAAGTCAGCAATAGCACTTAATGTGTATCCTACTAAGTCACTTCTTTTAACAGTTAAATCTTTTTTAGTTCTTTGACTTTCTAAAAGTTTTTTTATGTTTTGAATAGATTTATCTGTTTTAGCTACACGTTGAAATTCTTTAGGATTTTGTAATATATTATAAACTCTTTGTGCTTCTTTTAAATTTCCTAATTTATTACCAGCAACTGTAGCTACATTACGAAATGCACCTTCAGATCTAGGATCTAATTCTAATTGTACAGGCTGTCTACCTTTTTTTGTTAATTTGGTAAAATCAGAAGTTTCAAAAAAGTTAGCTAATTCATCTTTAAGACTTATACCACCTGTTATTTGTTCCCAGTTCTTAGAATTTTTTGCACTAAATTTTTTAAATGCACCAACAGGAGCTTTAAATTTTTTAGACATTTTTTCATCTTTAATATAAAATCCTGTTTTTCTATCTGAAAAATCTTTAAAATAATTTTTTAATACTTCATTACTTTTTTTATTTTCTTTAGTTGTATTTTGATTTATTGTAGGTATTAATTCTTTTTCTACAAACTTAGAAAATTCAGTTTTTTTAAATTGTGGTCCACCTAAACTTTTTGCAGTAACTTCTTTACCTTTTTCTAAATTAAACTTATCCATTCTTTTTTTAGCTATAGCATTAGCCTGTGCACTAGTCATGCCTGGATTTTTATTTCTAATTTGATTAGCTAAATCTATAGAAGTTTTATATTGTCTTTTACCTTTTTTATCTACATATGTTGCTCTAATAATATCTTGATCAGGTTTATCAAAACCTACTTTACCTGTACCAACACCACCTAAATCTATAAACTCTTCATCTAGAGTAACACCTTTTTTCTTCCCTAATTCATCTATAATCTCAGCTTTAGATTTTAATCTACCATAAGGATCTCTTCGTTCTATTTTACCAATAGCACTTTCTTCATCAGCTTTTTTACCACGTATACTTTTTTCTGTATAATACTTAGGATCATTTTTAAGTTGTTCAAACTTTTCAATGACAGCATCACCTGCTTTAGTTAACATTCTTTGTAGTGTTTTTGGTCTTAGTCGTATCACTATTTTTTACCCTTTTTCTTTTTATTCTTTTTTTTAACTTTTTTATTTTGTAATCTTTTAGTTAATTGCATTCTAATACTTGACCTACCTATTGTCATTAACTATATGCCTTTCCATAACCTCTAAGTGCTGCTCCTACACCTCTAGGTTTTTTCATTTTCTTTTTCTTTTTAGTTCCTACTATACCACCTGTAGCTTTTTTTTCCTTTTTAAGAAATTTATCTAATTTTTTAGTAACTGCTATATTTTCATGTCTTCGTTGTGATTTAGTTGGCATAGGTCCAGTAAGCATTTTTATTACACTTTTTCTAAGTTTTTTATGTTCTTTAGTTAAAGGTTTTCCTTTATCTGCACCATGTCCATATACAAGTTCTTTTTTATTTTTACTTGCTATAGATTCAGGTTTTTTTACTTTATTTAATTTTGTAAAAGTAGCTTTACCACCACCTAATCCAAAGCCAGTTTTACTTAATCTTTCTGCTAAAGAATCTATTTGTTTTATCTTATAAGAATCATCTTTACCATTTTTACCCATAATTAATTACTCCCTTTCACTAAAACATTAGGACCACCACTAGGATTACCTGCAGTCTCCATATTATCTTGTCTTGACCTTCTTGCTTGATTACGTAAACCTTCTACTGCATTTACATAGTCACCTTGATATAGTTGTAAATCTTCTGTACTTTTATTAAACCTTGCTGCTTCCATCATGCATGCATAAAATAATGCATCATAACAAAACTCACTAAAGTAATTAGATGTAGTTACACTTACACCTGTTGCACTAGCTAAACCTATTGGTCTACGCACATAAGATATTTCTCCTGTTAAAGTAGAAGCAGGAGTTGGTACTACATAAATAGCTGTTTGTGTTTTTCTGGAATAATACCTAGGAGTACCTGTAGATGCACTTGCATGAGGAAAGTAATCTATAGCATACTCATAAGGTCGTTGTAGAAGAGTTGTTATATTAGAAGATACACTTGTCTTATAATTTACACTTCTTATAATTCTTGTGTCAGCTGGAAGACTAACTACAGGATTAGAAGCTGTAAAAGAAAAAGAACTAAACTCAGTTAGTCCTACATCATCTAAATCTTTTGTTAAACGTATTTCAGCTTTCTCAATTAAAAAAGGAATTTGATTCTCAAACTCAGCTGAATCGTTCTCTGTTGTGTTTATTATATCTGTTTTAAGATATGCATAGTTAGGCATACTCTTATCCTACAAATAATGTTACGCCACCACCATTAGGTGTAGATACACTAACTGTAGCACTAAAGCTTACGCCTTGGTCACCTATATAAATATCTGCTGTTCCACTTGCAGGAACTTGAAATTTTATCTTATCTCCAGTACTATCTGATAATGCAAATGTACCTGCTATAGTAGAATATGCATGGATAGCTACTACTCTTGTAATATTAGTTGTTGTTACAATAACACCAGTGCCAGATAAAAATTTACTTGTAATATTATTAGCCATATTAAATCCTTAAAGTTAGGGAGGATATGTGGATACTACCCTCCCTAAGTTATTAATGCTTACGCACCTGCGTTACCAAACCAACCTCTCCAGTCAGATACTCCAAAAGAATATCTTTCTCTAGCTTTAAATCTAAGGTTACCTGTATCGAAATCAGGTTCCATCTTAGTTTGTAGAGGAGTTCTATTAAACATCTTAGTACCATTAGGTATGTCAGTTTTAATGAACCATGCGTTAGTATCTGAAAACCTTCTGTTTACAAATATACCACCTGGCATCATTCCCATACTCTTAATAGCATTGATGTCATTAACATTAGTAGCACCATTTGCTGCTGTTGTTGGATTAACTCCAATAGCAGTTGAATAGTCACTTCCTAATATTTGATTAGCAGTAAATATCAAATCTGTAGGAACATGAAGTGATACTGATTGAGCACCAATTAAGATACCTCTATCATCTTCTTGTTTCTGAATTTGTATTACTGCAGTCTCAATAGCTGCTTCTGATAAAGCTGCTGCAGTTGCAGTGTTAGTTTGAACACCTGCAGATATTGTTGGGTGAGCTGCACTAAAGAATGGTTGACCATCTCCTATTGCATCAGCACCTGCTGTACTAAAACCATTGTTGTAGATTTTAGCAGCTTTAACCTGCTTAGTGTTTGCCATTGCTCTAGCTAAACCTTTTGCTCTTAACTTTGCAAAAGTATCGTAAAGGTTATCTTCCATTGCTTCTTCAGTAACTGCAAAAGCTAAAGCAATAGTCTCGTTGTCGTAACGAGCTGTATAACTTTCTTGTGCGTTATCGTAAGAAATGGATTCACCTTCACCTTTAGTAGGTGCAGTGCCAAACCCTGTAAATAAAACTTCTTCTTCAAAAGCTCTATCTGAGTTTTCTACTTCAAAAAGTGGTGCATGTTCGTCAGCCACTTGTCCATACTCCGTCCCAAAAACTGCATTCAGTCCAGGAAGGAGTTCTTTGCTAATACTAGCTCTATTTATAGCCATATCTTATTCTCCTTATGCTGTTGACGCAGTTGCAGTGACGTATCTGTCTCTGTGCGTGTTTAAAAATACTTCAACGATTGGAAAAGCATCTGTATCGTCAGTCTCTTCTCCGTCTCGTTTCTTACCTATTACTCTTGCAGCAAGTTCTGTTTCAGCTCCTGAGGAAGACATTAAGTAGTAACTTGATTGTCCAGTTATTGTACTACCAGAACTAGCAGTTGAACTAACTGTAACATTATAGTTTTTAGTTACCATTAATTCATTTGCTGAAAGTGATAATGAACATTGAATGTAATAAGTTTGGTCAGGGTCATTGATTATAAAAAATTTAACATCTGAATAACCAGCTGCTGAAGTTCCTGTTCCCCAATAACGAGCAAATTTTTGTTCGCCATTTAGGACATAAGAACACCCAGCAAATACTCCTGAAGGTTTTAATGTCGCTGCGATAAAAGGTGAAATGGTTGCAAAGTTTGCACCAGGAAGTACAACAGGGTCTCCAGAAAATATGTTGTTATTACATGCTCCACCTGACGTAGGTGAAAAAATTTCTGTGAAAGAACCAGTGTTGTAAGCTCCACCCTTTTTTCTCGCAGGAACAAAACCTTGAAATGCTTTAGCATGTGCCATGATTTTCTCCTATGAAAATATAGAGAACTTACTCTTGAAATTTAGGAGTTCGTCCTCTGATTGTTTGAGTTTTACTTGAGTTACTGATTGGCATCCTAGAATTATTACCTCTCATAAGTTGAGAGTTAACAGCTTCCATTAATTTGTCAGCCTTATTCTTATAGTGTGCCTTTCTTGCTTCGATACGTCCAGTAGGTATTTTACCTAACGCTAAGTCTCCACGACAGACAGCTCCTTTATATCGACCTTCATCTCTCACGATAGATGTTGCTCCCATCTCAGGTACTTCATCACTATCAACAAACTGCCATCCCTCTTGCATTTTTCTACCTATATGTGCATAATCTTCTTGACCTTTAAGAGTTATTCTTAACCATCCTAAAGATATGCCTTCGCTGGCGTAGCGTTCTTCAACTGCTGTTGGTATTTGAAGTGCATTAGGCTCTTCAAATGTATATTCAGTTTCTTGTTTAATGTTGTTTTCTCTAAGTTGTGAACTACGTGTATTTGCTCGTGTTATCATTATTTACCTCCACGTTGCATATTAATTGTTGTATACTCACCATCAGCCTGTGTGGCTTTCATTTTCTCTTGAGCATACTGTTCAAGTGGTATATTCCATTTAGTAGCTATATTAACTTCATCTTTAGATAATCTAACTTTCTTGGAATTAGGAGTAGAACGTGATGCTCCTGCTACTACTTGAGCAGGTCTTGACGTACCCTGCTGCCGATTATTCTCTTGCACTTCTTGAAACTTTGTAGGAAATGCTTCTCGAATTCTTTTGTCAACTTCCTGATAAAATTCATCATCACCAGTTTCATAACCTTCTGCTTTTAATTCAGCATCTATTGCTAGAGCTGATGCAGTCATTACATTATCTTTACCAAACCATTCGTTATTTCTTGCCCAGTCTTGTGCTTTAGGGTCTCCTGCTGGTACTGGTTGTTGATATTGTTGTGGTGATGCGACAGGCTGTCTTGGTGCTTGTTGCACATTTTTAAATCTTTCTTTTGTAACATTAACATTCTTTAAATCAACTTGAGCTTCATTAAGCATCTCTTGAGCTGATAAAAGTTTGTCTTGGTCACCTGCTTCATAAGCATTCTTATATGCTGTACGAGCCATTTGTAATTTATCAGTTAATTGTTTTTCTGTTACTTCTAAATTCTTTTGATTAACAGAAGTAAATTCTGTTTCTCTTTGTTTAACTAAATTTTGTAGTTGTTCGTTTTGTTGTACTAATTGAGCAACTTGGTCTTCTTTATCTTTTCTTTGTTTAATTAATTGTCTTATTCTTTTTTGAGCACCTTTAGTTTCAATACCTTCTAATTCTTTTTCTGCTGGTGCTTCTGCTTTTGATTCTACTGAAGAAGGAGTAGCATCATCTTTTTCTACTTCTATTTCTATTTTTTCTTCTTCTTCTTTTACAGGAGTTTCTATTTTCTCCCAGTTTTCTTCTTTTGTCATATTACCTCCGTTGTTTACGAGACAAACGTATTTACGTTTAAGTTTATTATATCATATAATTTTTAGTTAAAGAAATTTAATTTGAACTAGATGTTAAATTAAATGTTGGGTCTAAATTTTTAGGACTTTCAACTCTCATAATTATTTGGTCATCATATAATAAAATATATTTAATACCTTTATATTTTATTTTTTGACCTGTATGTTTACCATAACATACATAATCATCTATCTTACACCAAGGTCCTTTAGTAAATTTTTCTTCATCTGCATAAGCTAAATCACCTATAGCTACTACTTTACCTACTGTTGTTAAGTATGCCATGTCTTCTCTAGTAGAATCTGGCAATAGAATTCCACCTTTAGTTTCTTGTTTTATACTTACAGGTCTAACTAAAACATGATAACCTGGTAATTCAGGTAAAATATCTGGGTCTTCCTGTTTGTTCTTTGTTATCCACACATCATTTTTTATTGCTTTACCTACATGTACTTGTTGCATATTAATCCTCTTCTGTATAATTACGTTGTTTTAAAGTTTCAATAAACTGGGTTCGTGCCCATTCTATACCAGTGATAGTTCCTACTAATTGTTTATAACTTTCATAGGAGTCTGCATTACCATCTGCTAATGTATTCTTTAAGTTTTGAATCTCAGCAGCATATCGTTTAATAATTTCGTCAAAGATGTCCATTAATTACTAATAGACATTTTATGTAAAAGTTCAGCTGCTTTTATTTTTTTATTGCTATCTATTTTTTCTTGTTCTGTTTCTTGTCTTTTTTCTTCAATAGATAAAGTCATTAAACTTTCTAAAGCTTTTATTTGTTGTTTAGATAATCTATCAGCTTGAGCTTTTTGTGCTTTAAATTCTTTTGTTTGAGCTTGATCAGCAACTTTTAATAACATTTCACTTTGCTCCATCTCTAATTTCTGAGCATCTAATATTGCTTTAGCATTATCTTGCATAGCTTTTAATTGTAACTTCTGTTGTTCTAATTGTACTTTTTGTTTTTCTAATTCTACCATTTGTTGTTCAGGAGATTCTACTTTACCCATTGCCATATTTGCATTTAATACTTCTTGAGCAGCTTCTGCCATTGCTCCTTGTACTACTGCAGGATTCTGTGCTTGATCTGGAGCTACTTTAGTTTGTAACTTCTGTTGTGTTAGACCATTAATTTGTTCTTGATATTTCATTACAGAATGTTCTTGTATATTAGATGCTAAGATAGGTTGTATCTTTGCCATAATAGGATTAGCACCATTCTGAGGATCATTTAAATATGCCATTTTAATTTTAATATGTGAGTCATGGTCCTGTCCTGCAAATGCTGCAATAGGCATTCCTTTAGATGCAGCCATTATATCTGATACTGGATCCATTTCTTGTGGTTCTACTTTAGGTGGTAATATTTCATCTACATTAGGAATATTAGATGCATTTAATATTGTTCTATTTAATGCTTCTAAGTTAAACATTCCTGGTGGAGATTGTTGTGCCATTTGTAATGCCATTTGAGCTAACATAAGTCTGTGAGCATTAGAAGGAATATTAGGGTCACTAACAGGTATAATATCAACTTTACCATTAAAGTCCTCTTTAAAAATATTTCTTTCTGCCATAGGAACATCATAAGGATATTCTTCTGGTAAGTAGTCATGGTCTATTTGAGCTAAAATTCTAAACTCATCTTTCTGTGATTTATGTAATCGTTTATGTATTGCAGTAAAAAACTTACTTGAAGCTTCTAGCAATGCCATAGTTGTTCCTACTGGTCCATAGTTAGAACCATCTGCAATTACTTGTTCGGTACTATCTGCAAACTTTTGTCCTGCTGCAGTCATAAACCCTAGCATCTGAAATAAAGTTCCTGAAGGTTCTTTGTAAGGTAAAGGTACAATAGCTTTAGATAAATCTGTACCTAGTGCTTCTACTTCTTTAAATTCTCCTGGAGCTATAGGTTCATTGTCACCAACCATTCTTACACCCTTGGCTTTAAAACCACCTGGAAGGTTCGCAAACTGTCCTGCATCAACTAAACTTCTCATAGCTGCAGTTGCAGTCATTGTTATGTTACCTAAGAAATGCATTAGTCCTAAACCATAGAAACTAAATCCTGGAACAAAACGATAATGTACAAAATGTAAATTCTTAGTTTTAGTTTTATCAGTAGGTTTCCAGTTTCTTCTAATACCTAAAACATTTTTAGATTGTTCTTCTATTGTTACAATGTAAGGACAAGACTCTCCGTCTTCACTTTCTGAATCTTTAATATCTAAATAGCAGTGCTGCTCTAATAATACATATTGTGGGTCAATGTCTGAGCTAGGAGATAAACCAATTATTGTGTTCATCTTTTCTGCTAATGTAGTTTGTGTTGGATTTTGTGGGTCAGGTAAATCTAAATCTAAGTATACTTCATTACGTATTTCTTTTGCTAAATCTACTGGGTTACGATAAATTAAATGTGTGTATCTTTCTGCTTTACTTAAATTACTTGCATAGTAAGAAACATAGAACTGGTCTATAGGAACAAACTCAGATACAGGTCTCTTTAATGTTTCATCATAATATATTTTTTTAAATGCTGAACCTAATAAAGGTAAATGAAAAAGCATTCTTTCAAACTCATCAAAGTATTCAGGCATCTGTTCTGTTACCTGATAGTTCATAAAGTCTTGTACTCTATTTGCTTGTATTTCTTTTTCAGGAGTTATCTTACCAAGTATCTGTGCCTTGACTGGTCCTTTAGATGGAAATAATTCTTGTGATGCTTTTGATTGAAACTTAACTGCAGATTCAATTAATAGAGGATGAACTGCTGTACATGCTCCTTCAAAAGGTTCTGTTGTTTCTTGTATCTTTAAACCTAATAAATCAAAACCTCTTTCAAACATAGACTCCCATTCAGACCTAGAATCTTTATCTGCAATAAAATTCTCATAAACATTATTACCTATATCTTCTAAAAGGTCTTCATCTATATTACTTGCTAAGTTACCATACCATTCTCCTATTTCAGTTGATGCTCCCATCTCTGTATTCTCTTCTGTGGAAGAAAAGTCAACTGTTAAACCACCATCATCTTCCAACTCAAAGGTTGGGTCTCCTGTCTGTGGTTGTTCTGTTTGAGAAGGTAACTGAATAATATTTTCAGCTGCTGGTCTCATTTGTTCAAAAGGATTTTTTTCAGTTGCCATTAAATCTCAGCACACGCATAACAATTAATTTCTAAACCTACGCTGATTTCTTTTATTTTTGGCTTTATCCATAACTTATTCATAGTATACTCCTTGGTTTAAATTCCAGTATAGCATCATATTCTCCAGTACGCAACTCTTTTTTTTCTTGGCTCATCTTCATAGTATGGGTCTTCAGGATGTTCTAAATGCCACGACTCTTTCATATAGTGAATAGCCATAGTTAAAGCATCTACTTGGTCATCATGAGCAGCATTAGGAAACTGTAATAATTCTGTTACTAAATCATCTGCCCATCTTTTATTCTTAGGTAACCATACTCTACCTGATTCAATCATAGGTGAAGCTGCATACACCCTAGATACTTTATCTCTATCTGGTAGATATTCTTTAACTGGTAGTCCTGCTCTTCTCATATCTTGAATAAGAGATTGACCTGATGCTTTTTTTTCTACAATACAAATATCTGGCATGTGTTTACTGTACAAATCTTGAGCCATGCGTCTTAGCACAGGATACTCAAACCTACCTCGTATGTTTCCTAGTAAGATTAAGTTAGCAGGATAACCTTCATCTCCAAATTCATCTTGGTCATACATAGAAAAGATACCCCAAGTTTGTATTACACTGTAATCAGCTGTAGTACTAGTAGAGAATGCAGTATCATATGTTTGAATCATAAAATCACAGGTAGGAGGGTCATCATGTTCCCAATATTGTAACCAATTCTTTTTAATTAGACCACCTTCTTCTGGTGTTGGGTTCTGCATGTAGAGAGCTTCCCAATATCTGCTACCATTAGAGGCTCTTATCTCTTCTTCATCTATTTTTAGCACCTCATCTGGTTTCCATTCAGGAAAATAAGAAGAACCTACAGGTAAATCTAGTAGTTTTGCTGCTTCATCATCTACCCAAGCAGGAATACGTACTACATCCCAAGGAATAACTGCATATTCAGACATATCTTCCTGTTGTTTAAGCAACCACCCACATAAATCATCATAATGGTACCTAGTATTTATGATAAGAATACTTCCGTTAGGCATAATACGTGTTCTTAGTCCTGCAGGATACCATTCTTTAATATATCTACGTCCTGCTTCTGAATAAGAGTCTTCTTCAGACATAACATCATCTAATATTGCAATATGTGCACCACGACCTGCTATCTGAGACCTCACACCTGCAGCATAATACGTTCCACCTTGTGTTGTTTTCCATTTTCCTGCAGCTCTAACGTCACTTCTTAAAGCAACTCCTGCAAAAATGTTAGAAAAGTCCTCTTCATTTACTAAATCTCTTACACTTCTACCAAAATCACTAGACAACTGGTCACTATGAGACACAGTTAGTATCTCGTGTGCTGGATTTCTACCAATATACCAAGCAGGAAAGAGTTTAGAACAGATTACAGACTTCGAGGAACGTGGAGGAAGAAAAACCATGAGACGTTTTATCTCTCCATTTTCTAATTGTCTTAGTTTTTCTGAGATAACCTCAATGTGCTTTCCCATCTTCCAGTCTGAGACGAGTTTAGGAGCCATTAATCGTACAAATGTAATAAAATCTATCTTTGCTTCTGCTTCTACTTTCTCGCTTAAATGCTGGTGTAGCTCCATATAGTCTAAAACTGCATTGTTAGTTACTTCATCATGGATATTTGGTTGCATAGAGGACTCCTAAGATTTCAGTATAACGTAGTTTTTAATTTATTGCAAGAATTTTCTTTCAGAAAGATTCTTCTTCTTATTATATATATATATATATATATTATATATAAGAATATGGTAGTAGTAGTATAAGAAATATAGTACTTATAGGCTAAGATGTCTAAGAG
>TARA_R110000772_G_scaffold5341_4_pt1 | contig 12223 bp, 20 predicted proteins | sample TARA_R110000772 | Tara Oceans TARA_R110000772 (sample SAMEA4397948) | marine metagenome | biome: Polar Biome; feature: [SRF] surface water layer (ENVO:00010504); material: water (ENVO:00002006), including particulate matter (ENVO:01000060) such as... | depth 5 m | reverse complement strand
TCCACAAGAAACCATCAATACTAATATTAATAAAGCAGACAATAGTTTTTTCATAATTAGTGTATTATATTTAAGTTATACCACAAAGATACTAAAAATTATTTTAATATTTAATTAATTTTTAGTATATTTATATCAACTATAAAAGATATAATTAATATAATAAAAAAAACCCTCATCATGATATTACTAAGATTTAGAAATGACCATAAACCAAAATCCGTTTTTCATGGAAGTGAAAGTGGTGTAATCGATAAAATACACGAATTAGAACTCACTGATCATCATGATGCATTTTTCTATAAAAGAGGTAAATTTGAGAACTTAGGATTAAACCCAAAAGGTACTTATGATTACTATCTTGTGTGTGAGAATGGAGAAGATATGGAGAAACATATCAAAGATTATGAAGATAATGTATTAAAAAAATGATCAGTTAAATTTACTATTTTACATTCATCGTTTTTGGATATCATATCCAAAAATCCACACACTCTTATACTATAACTATCGGTGAAATTTATCGGTGAAATGTTTTGGGAACATATTATGTCAGTTATTACTAATACCATTGGTTTTTCTTTCCCCATTATAATATATTTCTCAGGACCACCTATATCAAGTTTACTTAAATTAAATGATTTATCTGGTGAATATGTACTTAATCCAAATCTATTTATACCCCCTCTACATTTATCAGCCATTATTAATTTATATTCAACATTATATAACTCACGTAAACTATTAACATCAATAACATCCACATTTTCAATAAGTTTTAATATTTCTTTATCAATTAATCTGATAATCGAATAGAATAAAAAATCCGTTTGCATAATATCTAATGAATCTATTTTTAAATCGATTTGATATTTTTTTAATGTTTTTTGTTTCACCTTAACAGATATTTCACCAAAACCATCATCATTAATTGTTTTACTTTCTATTTCTTCTATTTCTTTATCAATTTTATCCATATCACATGTTTCATCAATCAGTTTATCAATATTAAGATCTCTAAGTTTTGTGATTTTTACTTCAGTTGTTATAGTTTCTGTTTCATCATAATCTACGTAACTATAAATACCTCCGATATTTGATGCATCTTTAATTATTATACTTTTATAATGTTCATTTATTCCATTTTTAAGATTGTCTATTAAACTGTCATATATATAACTACTCATTCTATTTAAATAATATTTTTCTTATTTCATCTTGATGTAAATATTTATGTAACTGATGAACTCCTAATGGATTTTCATCAAACATTGATTCCACTGCGAATCTCTTCTTCACATCTAATGGAACATCTTTTGATAGTGCATTTGAAAAATACATATCTTCATAATCATAATCAGGTGGATTAGAATTTATAATATCGATCATAGCTGATTTTTTTCTTAACGAAAATCCACCATTACCACCCTTTTTAAAATCTGTTAAATCTTTATATCTTTTATCACGATAATTTCCCTCTGCCCAATACCACGGTGGTCCGATATAATCATAATCTAAAAATTCTTCGATTCCAGATCTTAACACAAAACTGTCGTGTTGAAAAACCAAAACATGCTCTTCGTCTATATCGTTCCAAAAATCTTTATCTTTAAGTATTCTACTGTAGTTTATATTCTGAGGTATAATAGATTTCTGAACACCTGATATACTATCTTTTGATTCATGGCTACAAAAGAACCTTATATTCCAATTTAAATGGTGCTTAACTGTTTTTGTGACCCATTCCAAATTATCATTCTTTCTGGTTTCTACAATAATCGCTAAGCAATTATTATCTAAAGGTCTATAATCTAAATCTTTAAATTGATTTTTTTCAACATATTCTTTTATAACTACATGATCATACATCATACTTCCATCAACGGATCTTCTCTATATTTATTATAGTTCCCATTATATCTAGCCTGATTAGATAAATAGTTTACAGTAACCTGTTTATCTAATTTTAATATCTTATCAAGGTGTTTGGTACTATAATCCAACATTACATCACTTAGATTTGGTAGATCGACATTAGCCTTGAAAGTTAATGATCCATTTACCTGACCTACATTCACAGAACACTTATTTCGTTTATCTTGTATAATAAATAGATCTTTACCGAATACATTTTCATCCCAACCACCAGCAGAGAAGAAACCTTTTCTTGTGTAATAAACAATTCCCTCATATGGTACTTTTATATCAGGTAATGTGTGATCCATTTGTCGTTTAATGGTTTGTTCTTTAGTTAATTCAATTAAACTATCCTGTAAATAAACACAATGTCTTTTATCATCTGGATTATTTAGAACACTATGTATCACCTCTATTCTTGGTAGATGTTCAAATCCACCGAAAAATAAGTGATCGGTTTTTGATAATTTAGATCCACAATTAAACAACCAACCAAGATTCCACATTCTTGATTCTACAAAAAGGTATTCTGATTTTAAATCTATATGTTTAAGAACAGGTATTTTACCTGTTTCGACAATTATTTTTTGTATACTCACATCTCTATTTAGAATATCTAAAATAGATCTCAATAATTTTAAATTGTTTGGGCTGTGTGTATATGGAATTATATAAGTACATCGGTAAGAACTTTTCATAAATATAAAGAAATGATATTTTCTTTTTATAGTTAATTAAGTGTCAATTGTTTATATTATTAATTTAGAATATTCTTTTAAGTTTATCATAGATTCTGTATAATTTTTATTAAATAAAATTTGATCTACTTTATCATCACCTAAACTATTTAACTTAAGACTTAAATCATTTATGGTGACTAAATTTGTGCTCCCGATTAAATCACAATAGAAAGGGATTTGTTTATGGTACACCGATCTTCTCGTAAAATTAGAATGCTCATGCCCATATTTATATGATAATATTTTAAAATAACCAATCTCTTCTATCAGACTTCGAGTGAATGTTAAGAAACATCCATTTACCCAAGGGGTTTCTTTTATACTATAACCATTTATAGTTCTTGTAGTACAATTCCTACCATCATCTTGTAGAAATAAAGAATAATGTGGAAGTCCTGTATTTATCATAGTTGATACATACTCATTAAATACTTCCTTATCTTTGAAAATCACATCATCGTCTATTAAGAACCCAAAATCATTTCCTTGTTTTAATATGTAATCTATCCCACTGTTTTTAGCTTTAGAAATACCCCCATTAGATTTCCTTTTAATATGATGAAATGGGAACTTATTAATTAATTTCTCATGACGATCTGTAATACCATCACTCACAATGTTTATAGAAACACCATCAGTATTTATATCAACTAAAGATTGAAAACACTGCTCTATAATATCATACCTTTTAACATCGGTATAACGGTTACTATGGGTAGATATAGATACTCCTACATTTTTTTCCAATCTTAATCGTTCTTATTTTTATCTACTTTCTTAACAGGCTTCTTACCTTCAGTTTTGGTATTTTTCTTCTTCTCAATATCTCTCATCTTTGTTTTAAGTTCTTCTGCCTTTTCAAATTGTTCAGTTTCTATAAGATTACTCAATCTTTTCGTAAGATATTCATCATTATCTTCTTTACCACAATACACACCTACCTCATTAGTGAAACCTTCTAAATATTTCGTATTGTTTATTTCAAATCTATCTCTTAATAAATCAATTAGATCCGAAACACCAGGATCTCCACCACTTAAATGTACCGAATTACAATCCGTTCCTTGATATACGAATACGGAAATGTCCGTTGACTCAAAATCCAATGCTATTTCAATCATATATGTCTTGAAGATTAAATTAAATACATGTTCGTATCTACTACTGTTATATGTTATCCCAATATCATCTTTTATTAAAAAAATAATATCCTTAATTATTTGTAATTGTAATTGATTATCCATGCCTATTTATTTGTTTTTTATATAATTTATATTTAAATTATTCTCTTTGTTTTCTAATATCTTATCCCAGTAATTTACTTTAAAGTTAAAGTTAATAGATTCTAAAAATCTTTTATCTTCTCCGTGAAATGTATTAAATAATAATTTTCGTTTAATCATTGGTAATTTATCATCAATTAATTTAATAGGATAATAAATAACACTATTAGTTTTCCCACTTGTAGTATATATTTTATTACTATATTTAGTTAATAATTTATAACCATTTCGGAGCAGATATGTAGAAAACCCTACTTCATAGGTGTGTATAACATCCAGAAACTTATCTTTTATTTTATTTTTATTTAAGTAAGAAATAAACTCTGTTTGTGTTTCTTTATTTAGCACTAAGAAAAAAGACTGAAGGTGATGTGAAACCTCAACTGAATCTGTGAGACTTAACATATCGATTTCTTTATTATCATTAACCCATTTATCAATTTCCGTTAGGTCATTAAATAATATCATAGAATCATTTACTAAATATAGTTGATCACAATGTATTATATTATTTGTTAGAAATTTATAATACATCCCAAAATCATATCCACTATTTGGGTATAGATGATATCCTATTTTAAGGTCAGAAAGAATATTGAGGTTTGTGATGTGTCGGTTATTTGTTAAGACAATAACTTGATCGACTATTTCATTTAGTTTTTCTAAATAATAAAGTACAGAATTAGGAATATATTCTTCTTCTGAATAATGACTAAATAAACAAATCTTCATTAGTTATATATTTAAATTCCTTTGATTGTTTTACACATCATTCCAAATATTCTTTCAAAACTATGTGTTAAATATTCTTCATCTCCTTTTGTAATTTGATAAAAATACCCCTCTTCCATTTGATTATAATAAGATTTAATCTGTGATTGACTTAGATATTTTTTTAATATATCATACCGCATACAAAACATTGTACCTCCAACAAACCGTGATCCACTATCAACAATGTTTAACTCCTTTAATAATTTTGGGACTCCGTCTATATTCAGATCATCTTTATTACTTGGTATGATCCATTTCGATGATCCCACCATTTCAACACCACTTTCCATTAAATCATTTATCTTTTCTAATTTAAGTGGAGTTAATATAGATAGTAAATCTGTTCTCCACAGTTTACCGAAATATTTACCACTTGTTAATAAAGATTTTTTAGTGTGTGTTTTGAATATATAATCGTATTTTATATGATAAATTTTTTCTAATATATGGAAAAAGGGTCCAATATCTAATCCTTTATTTGGAAGAATATATACTTTACAGTTTGGGAAATTCTTTTTTAGTTCTTTTACCACCCATTCTTTCTGTCCTATACTCGAACTATCATTAGTTAATGTGAAATAATAATCAACATCGAATTTTGTGTTATATAAATTTTTATTTAAATTGATCATATCTTCCAATAGATCTTCATAATAAATATGACAAATCGATGCCACTTTAAAATTAACTCCATTGATGTTTAGTTTAAGAAAGTTATAATCTTCGAAAATGAATCTATTTATATTATACGATTTTTTAAGATTTTTACAAAAAATATAATTGGTGAATGTAGAAACACCATCACCATTTAAATTGAAATTTACTGAATCAAGATTCATTTTAGGATCTATAATATAACTACCTAAATTATTTATCTGTTCGTTCCCTATAACAAAATCAAAAACATTACTCCATTTTAATTTTGTTCTTCTTGGGAAAACTGTTATCCTTTTATCATCTGGGTTTATTATACTGTCTGTAAAAACATATAAATTCTTGATACCATATTTATTCATATATATTTTAATATTAGATAAAAAAGAATTTATTTCAGATGGTGTTGATTTAAAAAATTGTGTTATGATATTCATATAATAAACTAATGGTGGATTTTATTATATATTATAAATATATGAGCAGTGATGAGATAATTAAACCTATATTACGTGATATTACTATTAATGAAATATCCGATGATGATGATTTATCAGAAAGATCTATTATCTATCTATCGTATCAAGAGGCGATAAGTAAATTAGTCATTAAATGTAATAAAGAGAATCTTTATTTTCTTAACGAAAAAGAGAAGATTCAATTTATGTTAAGTGTAGATAATGTCTTATATATCAGTGAAAAATATACTAACAAACTTCGTGAGATGTTTAGTAGTTATGAAATAGAGGTAATAACATTATATATATTTAGAGACTTAACAAGTTTATTAATTGATTCAACATTGGATATTGGATTGGTATTTAAATCTGATAGAATTGATCATATAAAAGAAACAAAAGGAATACCTTTAATATATTATAAAGATGAGAAAACATTTTATGAAAATGTAGGACCAACAACAACATATTTTTTCTATGATGATTATGATAATAATTTTGTAGGGGATTTTTTAGACTTGAAAAAATTTAGAAAGAAATGAAAACAAAAACAGGAACAATAGTGAACAATAAAAAGGCTTATTTCAATTATAATATTGAAGATAAGTACTTATGTGGGTTAAGAATTAAAGGAACTGAAATTAAAAGTATCCGAGGGGGAGATTGCTCTATAATGGAATCTTTCTGCTTCATTAAAGATGGTGAAGTTTTTATTAAAAATATGTATATTAAAAAATATAAGTTTGGATCTGATAATAATCATGATGAAACTCGTGAACGTAAATTATTATTAACTAAAAAAGAGATTAAGAAAATTAATAAACAGATCTCTGAAAAAGGGTACAGCTTAGTTCCTCTTAAATTATTAATTATCGATGGTTGGGCGAAACTTGAAATTGGAGTTGGTAAGGGTAAAAAAATTCATGATAAAAGGGATTCTTTAAAAGAGAAAGATATAAAAAGAGATATAGAAAGAAATGAATAATACACAAAGTGTATCACAATCTTATGGAATAGATGTTGAAGAAGAATTAACAAAAATGTTATCTGATGAATTAGCTAAAGAAATTGATAATCAAATTCTACACGAAATAGTATATGTTGGTGTTGAGGAACGTGCTGAAATATTAATTAGAGAATGTAATATCAATGAAATTTTATATGATGAATCTTATAGTAATGATGATATAATTAACGAAATAAATAAAAAACAATCTATCCCACTTAATGGACAATTTTTAGAGAAGTTAAATAACTACATAAACGAAAAAAGAGGAACAAATTAATGGATTATAACTATGTAAATTATATAGGTGTAGAAGAAATGGTTGATATTTTAATAAGAGAATTTAATATTAATGAAATTTTACATAATAAATCATATAGTAACGAGGATATAATTAATGAAATTAATAAAAAAGGATTCGTATTATATAAATATAATACGAATAAGTTAAATAACTACATAAACAAAAAAAGAGGAACAAATTAATTGTTCCTCTTTTTATTTATCGTTCAAATATTTTTATTTATTTAAACATTTTACTACTTTTATGACCTATAAATATGTAATTTATGACCGATATAATTTATCCTAAAATCATACCAGGATTTATATATTCCTTATTAGTTGTTATTTCATTAAGTTGTTCAGGAGTTAGATTTTTAACATCCCATCCTCTTGACATACAATATTTAGATAAAAATTGTTCCCTAATTGAATTTAAGTTAACTGTCTCTTTTGACTGCCCGCCTTTTAACATCTCATAATCTGAATAATCTTCCATAATACTTTACTTTATTTTTTAATTAAATATACCTTTGATTTTACTCCACAAAGATTTCTTCTCTGGTTGAACTAATGGTATAACTTTAACCTCTGGTTTCTTTGGTGCTACCACTTTTTCAACAACTGGTTTAGTAATCACTTTCTTAGCAACTACCTTTTTAGGAGCTACCTTTTTAGGAGCTACCTTTTTAGCAACTACCTTTTTAGCAACTACCTTTTTAGGAGCTACTTTCTTAGGTGTTGTTTTCTTAACTACCTTTTTAACAGGTGGTTTTTTAGCTACTACTTTCTTCTTAGGAGTTGTAGTTTTCTTAACCACTTTTTTAACAGGTGGTTTTTTAGCTACTACTTTCTTCTTAGGAGTTGTAGTTTTTTTAGCCACTACTTTCTTTTTAGGAGTTGTAGGTTTTTTCTTAGGATCTGCCATAATAATATTTGTTTTGTTTATTTATATAACTATATATATAAAATTTTTTTACCCTATTAGCTTAATTCTATCAATTTCAACGATAGATTCGTAATGAATTTTAGCAATTAACCTCCTACCCTCATTATTCATTAGAATATCTTTACATTCATGTGGATTAGTCATAAAGAAATTCTCAGTTAATATTGCTGGCATCATTGTTTTTCTCAATACCCAAAACCTTGCTTCAAAATCTAAATCACCATCTCTATCATCTTTTCTTAATCTTTCTTTACGAAAAATCTGTTTGAATTTCAATGCGAAATGTTGAGCTACTTTATCACTTAATGTTTGACCAGGTGATGTGAATACACTCCAACCTCTTGCCTTTGTAGTTTTCCATGCATCACTATGTACCGAAATATAGATCATTTTCTTTTTAGATCTTTTCATTTCTTCTTTATACAAAAGGTTCGCTAAATCGGTTCTAATTCTAAGTGGTGTATCTTGCTCAGTATGAACTAAATTAATATATGATATATTCAATTGTTCTAATTTTTTCGTAATCCTACCAATCATTTCCCTATTAGAAACTCCTTCAAATAATTGAGTTCCATCTTCCCATTTAGGAGATCTCTTACCCTCAGTTTGATAAGTACCATCGATCATACCACCATGTCCCGAATCGAGAATCCATATATAATTAGACCTACCTTTGAATACAGTATATCGATTACCTTTATACTCACGGGTTCGTTTTTTATTAACCCTTGGTACTACAGATGATATTGTTTTTTTCTTACGACTAAATACACTTTTAAAGCTTCCCCAAATTCCCATAATATTATTTTCCTTTTAATTTATTATAATGATCTTCCACATCTTTCCAAGATGCTCCACCAGGATTAGACATTAATTTACTACCATCACCTGATATCTCTTCCACCTCATGTTCTTTATTAGTATCTTCATCTAAACTCTCATCTACGGTTCTTAACTTCTCACTCAACCAAGAATCTATTCCTATTATATCAATTCTTTCTTGATCCCAATCAATTGCATATTGATGTTGGTTTAAACTAGTATTCAAAAAGAATCCTAAAATATCTTTCTTTATATAATAATCGATATAAAAGTGTAATGGTCCGATAAATCCTGACTTAACTACAAGACTTTTATAATTATTATAATACCAAGTAGTGAACTCACCCTCCCTTAATTCTTTATCACCCTTTTTTTCATCATATATCATAGCAGATCTACCAAGATCTTGTTTAAAATATTTACTTGTTTGTATTTGGTTTATATAATGTTTCGGAGCTGTGATATTCCAATGGTTCTTCTTCAAAATGTTTACGTTACGTTAATTTAGAATATATAATATATTATTCGTTATCCGCACCCTCTTCTTCAACATCCTCTTTAGGTTTTTCACCATATTCAATTTCGAAATTATCATCAACTGAATATTTACCATCTAATTCACCATTTAAACTGTCTATGAAATCTTGATCAATTGTATCTAATGGAACTTTCTTTCTATCTAATTGACCTAATAAATTGTTCTCGACATCGTATTTTTTGAATTTAACACCACATGATTCTATCATTGTGTGATCCATTTCAACATCTTCTTTTTCTGGAACACCTTGTTTAATGTCCACAGTAATCATTAACTGATATGAGAAATCATTATCATGATATTTCATTATTAAAGTTTTATTCATTGGTAATCCAGTAGTTTTAATATCCATTAATTCTACTCCTTGACTATGGTAACTAGATGGATCAGCATCGGTTTTACCATTTTCGTCAGCCACAGGTTCTTCAAATAAACTAAGTAATCTTCGTTCTACTTTTCTAAGTGCTTCTTCCATATAATAAGATGGATCTTCATTGAAAACTTTCTCTACATCTTCTTCTTCCTCTTCTACATCTTCCTCTTCCTCGAAATTATCATCAGTACCACCATCAAATTCATCATCTGTTGTGTCTTGGTTTTCTTCATCAGAGTTTTCTTCATTTTCATCTAAATCGAAATTATTAAAGTCAAATTCTTCGTCCTCTTCTGAATCACTATCAGTACTAAAATCTTTCCCTTTCTCTTTCCCCTTCTCTTTTTCTAAAAGAAGTTTGAAATTTTTGAATTTATATAGTTTTTTTCTCATAATGTATATATTAAACTTAGTAAATATCTTTACTCTCAGTTCTTAATTTGTTATATTTTGATAAGACCTTATACATCCTTTCAAATTCTACTTCAGGATCCTTAACTTCCTTTTCAATCCATTGATTGTCGTTATTTAAAATTTCCACAATCATTCCTGATTTAAAATCAGTTACTTTCTTAGGTGTCCAATACCTTTTTCTTGGTTCGAAAGAGAAACCCTGTCCCTCTACATAGAAATTATGATGATTAGAATCTCCACTATATTCAACAACTCCTAATAGAAGTTCTGTACCATTAAATAATATCTTTTTAGCATCACTCTCATTTAAATATTTAACTATAACAAATTCTTGTTTGAAATTATCCATTAATTCAATTGCATCATATCGAAGTTCATTATTATCACAATCTTTATATGCTAAAAATGATGGTTGTGAATTACTCCCCATCTCCAATATCGTAAAATCTTTATAGATTAATTTATCTTGAAGCCTTGAAAACTCAAGTCGGTTCTTTAAATCATCTTCTTTAGATTGGTATGCAGAAACTATAATATAATTGATGTACGGATCATTTAACCTCATAAACATATATATTAAAAAATATCTTCTCAAAAATTAATATATACAATAAGTTATGAAATATTTAAAATTATTCGAAAGATATAAAGCGGATTACCAAGATTTATATGATATAAACCACAATCCCCAAGACTATAAAGATGGTATAGATACTATGGAAGAGATGGGTGAGAAGTTTATTAATAAAATACAATCTTTAATAAACGGAGAAACCATGATAGTTTATAGGGAAATGTCAGTTTATGGTGGTGGAAAGTGGATAGATACTATATTAAATGGTGATAATAAGAGTTTGGGTAATTTTTGGGCATATGATAAAGAAATAGCACATAGCTGGGAAGGATATGATGTAAACAAACCTACTAATGTATTATTAACATCTGAAATAAATACTAAAGATATTGATTGGTATAATACAATGGAACTCTTTTTTATATTCGGTGGAAATGAAATGGAAAGTGAATTATCTCTAAGACACGATACTGATTTTAAATTACTAACTATTGAAGAAATTAAAGACAATAAAATAATTAGAACCTATACTATAAATAAAAGTGGTTTCACTATGTAAATTTAGTGCCGAGTAGTTCCATATAATCTGATATATCATCATATTGATGTTTCTCTGCTTCTTCAAAATCTTTTATTCTTTTGAGACTCTTATCTGTTACTAAAGTCTTACTATCAATATTATCTTTAAGAACTCCTACATAATCTGTATAACAATCCCAATCATCATATCCTTGTGTCCAATGTTCTTCTATTAAACAGTTAACACTAAAATTAGCAATACCCAATCGATCAAAATCAACTAATTGTTTCCAATCTTTAATATCATCAAATAATAAATGTAAATAATCATTCTCTAATTCTTCAAAATCATCTTGACTCGAATTGTTATTTAAAGTAAAATGATTCGATACCTCAAATATCACAATATTTTCTAATACTAAATAATAAGTGTGGTACACACCATCACTATCTGGTTCATTCCCTAATAGAGAAAGAGCATTATTAACGAAAGTATCTTTATCCTTATCTTGACAGTAATTACCATAATTAACATGAATATTTCTTAAAGGAAAATAGAAATTAATTTGATCTAATTCTCTACATTTAAAGATAGATCCTTTGTTATAATGTTCTACTTCATAATTTATTATATATTTCATTGCATTCATAATTAATATATTGCTTGGAAAATTTTAAAACTTCTACATTGTAGTGGGTTGATAATTATTCTATTCTTATCATTTCTTAGATCATCTCCCTCAAAAATAGTATTATCATTATTTATTTTGTATATAAATTCAATATTTTTTTCATGACCTTCTCCACACTTATTGAATACCTTTTCTATTTGTTCTGGACTTAAATCAAAATTTAATTCATCTATTTTATAAATAGTTTTGATATAATCCAATCTATCTTCGATAGATGAATATTTTTCT
>TARA_R110000772_G_scaffold58539_3_pt1 | contig 12238 bp, 9 predicted proteins | sample TARA_R110000772 | Tara Oceans TARA_R110000772 (sample SAMEA4397948) | marine metagenome | biome: Polar Biome; feature: [SRF] surface water layer (ENVO:00010504); material: water (ENVO:00002006), including particulate matter (ENVO:01000060) such as... | depth 5 m | reverse complement strand
TGACGGGGCGCACCGGCGCCCACTACCGACTGGATTGTGAGGAATAAGCATGCAGGTGTCCATTGAAACGACTTCGGGCCTGGAGCGCCGTTTGACTGTCGGCGTACCCGCCGCCCAGGTTGACAGTGAGGTCGATTCGCGGCTGCAAAAAGCCGCCCAGAACGTGCGCCTGCCCGGCTTCCGGCCCGGCAAGGTGCCGATGAAAGTGATGCGTCAGCGCTATGGCGCTGGCGTTCGCCAGGAAGTCCTGGGCGAGGTCATGAGCCGTTCTTTCCAGGAGGCCGTGGTACAGGAAAAGCTGCGCCCTGCCGGCCAGCCCAGCATCGAGCCGCGCAGTCTTGAGGCCGGTCGTGATCTGGAATACGTGGCCACGTTTGAAGTGTTCCCCGAAGTTGAAGTCGTGTCCATGTCCGGCTTTGCCGTTACCCGCCCGGCTGCCGAAGTCACGGATGCCGATGTCGACAACATCATTGAGGTGTTCCGCAAGCAGCAGGGGGAGCGTCAATCTGTCGAGCGCGCCGCGGCCATGGGCGATATCGTCAATCTGGACTACACCGGCACACGGGATGGCGAAGCATTTGACGGTGGTAGCGCCGAGGGAACCGACCTCGAGCTCGGCTCCGGTCGCATGATTCCCGGGTTTGAAGACGGCATCGTGGGCCTGGCCGCCGGCGACGAAAAAACCCTTGAGCTGACGTTCCCGGAGGATTACCACAGCGAGGAGCTGCAGGGCGCTGCGGTCCAGTTCGCGGTTAAGGTCAACGACGTGAAAGAGCTGGTGCTGGCACCGCTGGACGAGGAATTGTTCAAGCTTTATGGCGTGGAAGAGGGTGGTGAGGAGCAATTTCGCAAGGAAGTTGCGGAAAATATGACCCGAGAGTTGAAAAACGCCGTAACTAGCCGTGTCAAGCAGCAGGTCATGGATGCCGTGGTAGAAGCGCACAAGGGTCTTGAAGTGCCCAGGGCGCTGATTTCCCAGGAGATTCAGGCACTGCGCAAGCAAATGTTCCAGCAGTTTGGCGGTGCGGCCCCTGAAGGTCTGGACCTGGACTCCCTGCTGCCCGATGACATGTTCCGTGACAACGCCGAGCGCCGCGTCAAGCTGGGTCTGGTGTTGTCCGAGATGATCAGCAAGTTCGAACTCAAGGCAGACCCGGCGAAAGTGCGGGAAACGATTGAGGAACTGGCCGCCACCTACCAGGACGCGGAAGAGGTGATCAACTGGTACTATGGCAATCCGGAGCAGCTTTCCTCCGTCGAGTCCAAGGTGCTTGAGGACAGTGTGGTCGACAAGCTGTTGGAAGCGGCGGAGGTGACCGATGAGCCCTGCAGCTACCAGGAAGCCATTGCACAGGCTCAGAGCCAGCGCTGAGCACATTCAGGCGCCGTCGAGGCGGCGCCTTAATTGACAACCAAGGAAACGATCGCATGTCGAATTTGCCAGACGGGCGTAACACGATGAATGTCAACAACCTGGGCCTGATCCCGATGGTCGTGGAACAAACGGCCCGCGGTGAGCGCTCCTACGATATCTACTCGCGTCTGCTCAAGGAGCGCGTGGTATTTGTGGTAGGGCCGGTAGAGGACCACATGGCAAACCTGATCGTGGCCCAGCTGTTGTTCCTGGAGTCGGAAAACCCCGACAAGGATATTCACCTCTACATCAATTCCCCCGGCGGCTCGGTGACAGCAGGGCTGTCGATTTACGACACCATGCAGTTCATTAAACCGGATGTGAGCACGATGTGTATTGGTCAGGCCGCTTCCATGGGGGCTTTCCTGCTCGCGGGCGGTGCCGCCGGCAAGCGCTTCATCCTGCCGAATGCGCGCACCATGATTCACCAGCCCAGCGGCGGAGCCCAGGGGCAAGCCTCGGATATCGATATCCAGGCGCGCGAAATCCTCATTATCCGTCGCCGCCTGAACGAGTTGATGGCGGAGCATACCGGCCAGACCCTTGAGACTATCGAGCGCGATACGGAGCGCGACCGCTTCATGAACGCCGAGCAGAGCAAGGAATACGGGCTGATTGACGAGGTGGTCAATCGCCGCGCGCCGGCTGCGTCATAAGACAACGCTGCCGGGCGCCCTGTCCGCGGGCTTGCAAATGGCGGGAAAAAACATCATCTTTGAACCAGATGAGATTGCAGAATTCATAGGCCACAGGGCAGAGCATGACTAAAGACACCACAAAATCAGGCGACGACGGCGGCAAGCTGCTGTACTGCTCATTTTGCGGCAAGAGCCAGCACGAAGTGCGCAAACTGATCGCTGGTCCCTCGGTGTTCATTTGCGATGAGTGCGTCGATCTGTGTAACGACATCATCCGCGAAGAAGTGCAGGAAGGTAACAGCGAAGCAAAACGCGACCACCTGCCGACGCCACACGAAATCAAGACGATCCTGGATGAGTACGTGATTGGCCAGCAGCGCGCCAAGAAAGTGCTTTCGGTGGCGGTGTATAACCACTACAAGCGTCTGCGCCACAGTCAGGCCAGCAGCCGCGGTGAAGACGTGGAGCTGGGCAAGAGCAACATTCTGTTGGTGGGGCCAACCGGTAGCGGCAAGACGCTGCTGGCGGAAACCCTCGCACGCTTGCTGGATGTGCCTTTTACCATTGCGGATGCGACCACGCTGACCGAAGCGGGCTATGTGGGTGAAGATGTCGAAAACATCATCCAGAAGCTGCTGCAGAAATGCGACTACGACGTTGAGAAGGCGCAGGTCGGCATTGTGTACATCGACGAAATCGACAAGATTTCGCGCAAGTCCGACAACCCCTCTATCACTCGGGATGTATCGGGTGAGGGCGTGCAGCAGGCGCTGCTCAAGCTGATCGAGGGTACGGTAGCGTCAGTGCCGCCGCAGGGCGGGCGCAAGCATCCGCAACAGGAATTCCTGCAGGTGGACACCTCGAATATCCTGTTCATTTGCGGCGGTGCATTCGCGGGCCTGGACAAGGTGATTCGCAACCGTTCCGAAAAGGGCGGCATCGGCTTCAATGCCGAGGTCAAGAGCAAGGACGAGCGCCGCAACGTCGGCGAGCTGTTGTTCGACCTTGAACCCGAGGATCTGGTGCAATACGGCCTGATTCCCGAGTTTGTTGGCCGCCTGCCGGTGATTGCAACGCTGGAAGAGCTCGATGTGCCCGCTCTGGTACAGATCCTGACCGAGCCGCGCAACTCACTGACCAAACAGTACAGCAAACTGTTTGAAATGGAGGGCGTCGAGGTCGATTTCCGTGAAGACGGCCTGCGAGCCGTGGCCGAACGGGCGATGGAGCGCAAAACAGGTGCTCGCGGCCTGCGCTCCATTCTTGAAGGCGTACTGCTAGACTCCATGTACAACATCCCCTCGCGCAGCGATGTCAGCAAGGTGGTTATCGACGAATCGGTGATTCGCGGTGACTCCGAACCACTGCTGGTATACCAGAACCACGAGCCAGCAGCGCGAGCGGCGTCCAAGGACGAGTAGCGCCGGAACCGCAAGGTTCCGCCTGCCCGGGCCCCCGGCCCGGCAGGCGCAACGTGTGCCGGGGCCTTGTGTTCCGGCTGCACCGCCCCCATCTACAGGTCAGCTGTGACCATTCACAACCCGGAGATTTGTATGGGTTCCTCCTCGGTAATTGATCTTCCCCTGCTGCCGCTGCGCGATGTCGTGGTGTATCCGCACATGGTGTTGCCGCTTTTTGTCGGCCGGGAAAAGTCCGTCGAAGCGCTGGAAGATGCCATGGCTGGCAGCAAGCAGGTGTTGCTCGTTGCCCAGCGCAATGCGGCCGATGACAACCCCGGCGTGGACGACATCTACCAGGTGGGCACCGTGTCCAACATCCTGCAGCTGCTCAAGCTGCCTGATGGCACGATCAAGGTGCTGGTGGAAGGCAGTTATCGCGCAGTGATCGACAATGTGGATGACGAAGGTCGGTTCACGGTTGCCGGTGTGCGCGAAGTCGAGAGTGATGACGTGCCCGATGAAGAGGCCGAGGGCCTGCTGCGCTCTACAGTGAGCCAGTTTGAAAAGTATGTGAATCTCAGCAAGAAAGTGCCTGCCGAGGTTCTCACCTCGCTGTCGGGTATCGACGAGCCGGGCCGACTTGCGGATACGATTGCCGCGCACATGAGTGTGGACCTGCAGGAAAAACAGTCCATTCTTGAAATTGCCGATATCCGGGCCCGGCTTGAGCACCTCATGGGCCTGATGGAGGCGGAGATCGACCTGTTCCAGGTGGAAAAACGTATCCGCGGCCGCGTCAAGAAGCAGATGGAGAAGAGCCAGCGCGAGTACTACCTCAACGAGCAGATGAAGGCGATCCAGAAAGAGTTGGGGGACCTTGATGAAGCCCCGAGCGAGCTGGACGACCTGCAGGCACGGATCGACGATGCGCGCATGCCCGATGAGGCGCGCACGAAAGCGGTCGCCGAACTGAACAAGCTCAAGATGATGTCGCCCATGTCTGCCGAAGCCTCGGTGGTGCGCAGCTATATCGACTGGATGGTGAGTGTGCCCTGGTCGCGCCGCAGCAAGGTGAAGCACGACCTCAAGCGCGCCTCCGGTATTCTCAACGAAGACCATTTCGGCCTTGAGGAAGTGAAAGAGCGCATACTGGAATATCTCGCTGTACAGAAGCGTGTACGCAAGGTGAAGGGTCCGGTGCTGTGCCTGGTTGGCCCACCCGGGGTGGGCAAGACCTCGCTGGGCGAGTCGCTGGCGCGCGCCACCAACCGTAAATTCGTGCGCATGGCGCTGGGCGGCGTGCGTGATGAGGCGGAAATTCGGGGCCACCGGCGCACCTATATTGGTTCCATGCCGGGCAAGCTGTTGCAGAAAATGGCCAAGGCAGGGGTGCGTAATCCGCTGTTCCTGCTCGATGAAATTGACAAGATGGGTATGGACCACCGCGGCGACCCTGCGTCCGCGATGCTGGAAGTGCTGGACCCGGAGCAGAATCATGCCTTTAACGACCACTACCTGGAAGTCGATTACGACCTCTCGGATGTGATGTTCGTGTGTACCTCCAACACCATGAACATTCCTGGTCCGTTGCTGGATCGCATGGAAGTCATCCGTATCCCCGGCTATACGGAAGACGAGAAAGTCGCCATTGCAGCCAAATACCTGATACCGAAGCAGATACGGCAGAACGGCCTGGGCAAGGAAGAGATCACCATCGGTGAAGACACGGTGATCGACATCATCCGCTACTACAGCCGCGAAGCGGGCGTACGGGCGCTGGAGCGGGAAATCGCGAAGATCTGCCGCAAGATGGTCAAGCGCATTGCGCTGGAGGAAGACAGCGTGTCGGCAGAGGTGACTCCCGACATGCTCCCGGACCTGCTGGGCGTGCGCAAATTCAACTACGGCATTGCCGAGGAACAGAATAAGGTGGGGCAGGTGACAGGTCTCGCCTGGACATCTGTGGGCGGTGAGTTGCTGACGATCGAGGCGGCATCCGTGGCGGGCAAGGGCCGCTATGTCAAGACGGGCTCGCTCGGCGACGTGATGCAGGAGTCGATTCAAGCGGCGACCACCGTGGTGCGCAGCCGGTCACAGGTGCTCGGTATTCCGGCCTCCTGGCACGACAAGCACGACGTGCATATTCATGTGCCCGAAGGGGCTACACCCAAGGATGGCCCGAGTGCCGGCGTGGCCATGTGCACCGCGCTGGTTTCCATCAGCACCGGCATCGCGGTGCGCGCGGATGTGGCGATGACGGGCGAGATTACCCTGCGCGGTGAAGTGCTGCCCATTGGGGGGTTGAAAGAGAAACTCCTCGCGGCGCGTCGCGGTGGCATCAAGACGGTGATCATACCCAGGGAAAACGAGCGCGACCTCAAGGAAGTGCCCGAGAACATCAAGCAGGACCTGCAGATCCGGCCCGTGAAGTGGATTGACGAGGTGTTGGCGATTGCGCTTGAGCGCGTGCCGGAGCCACTCTCGGATGAAGAGTACCTCGCACCCGCTCCCGGAAGCGGCCAGGACAGCGAGCAGGGCGAGAAAAACCGGATAAATACGCATTGAGAGCGGGGTGCTGGTTGACCGCCAACTCGGCTCTGGTATACAGTCAGCCCCCTGAATCCAGTGCGCTTCCTCCCGGTTTTAGCGCCGAGAGGTGCTCGCCAGTGAATAGCTGGAATCACTTTCAGGTGCTCGCCTGCTGCATCATGAATTGCCCGCATTTCGTTGCGGATGAGAACACCATACTTTAGTCAGATAACACTCCAAGGGGATACCTGTGAATAAAACCGAACTCATTGACGCCATTGCTGCCGCTGCCGACCTGCCGAAAGCTTCTGCCGGCCGCGCTCTGGACGCCGTGGTAGACAGCATTACGCAAGCCCTGAAAAAAGGTGATCAGGTAACGCTGGTAGGTTTCGGCACCTTCGCCGTTAAAGCGCGTGCAGCCCGCGAAGGCCGCAACCCGCAGACTGGCCAGACCATCCAGATCAAGGCCTCCAATGTGCCCGGCTTCAAGCCCGGCAAGGCACTCAAGGACGCCGTCAACGGCTGACTTGCAGTAACCGGCGGGTCTGGCGTTCGCTCGCGCAGCGCTCATCACCCCGTCTGTGTACCGGTAACGGTTCAGGGAAAAGCGCACTCATGAGTGCGCTTTTTTGTTGATAAGGAACGGAAGACACCATGCTTCAGGACATCCGCAAGACCACTCAGGGAACGGCCGCCAAGGTTGTTATCGGGTTGATCGTCATCTCCTTCGCACTTTTTGGTATTGAATCGATTCTGCTGGGCGGCGGCGGTGGTGCCGTCGCCGAGGTCAATGGCGAAGCCGTCACGCCGATGGAGTTGCAGCAGGCGGTGGATACACAGCGGCGTCAGTTGATCGCCATGATGGGTGACAATCTCGATCCGGCCATGCTCGACGAACAGCGGATCAGTGCCCAGGCTCTCGAGGGCATTGTCTCGCGCAAGCTGCTGATGCAATCGGCTCACGACATGGGCCTGACGGTCTCTGAAGCGGAGCTCGGCGCCGTTATTGCGGGGATGGAGCAATTCCAGCTCGACGGCAACTTCTCTCCCGAGATGTACAAAAGCCTGCTGGCATCAGCCGGTTTTACCCCGGCGTCCTTCAAGAGCGCGTTGCGCGATGACCTTATTCTCGGTCAGGTACGTGCCGGCATTGCCGGTAGTGATTTTGCCACGCCCGCCGAGCTCGCCCTGACCGCACGGGTTATCGCCGAGCAGCGTGATGTGCGTTACCTCACTTTGCCCCTGGCACCGTATCTCGACGCGGTTGAAGTCAGTGAGGAGGACCTCGAGGCGTTTTACCGTGAGAATGAGGCCAGCTTCATGACGCCGGAGTCTGTCGTGCTGGATTATGTCGAGTTGACGCTGGACGATTTCCGCGAACCGGTGGAAGAGGCCGCGATTGAGGAGGAATACCGTATCCAGCTGGACAGCTACCAGTATCAGACGGAGAACCGGGTCTCGCATATTCTACTGCAGCGGGGTAGTGATGAGTCGGAGGCGGACTTCGCCGCGCGTATTGCCACCGTGCAGGATGAACTCGCCGCGGGCAAGTCGTTTGCCGATGTGGCCGCAGAGCGCTCGGATGACGTGGGTTCAGCCGGTAATGGTGGTGACCTCGGGTTTTCCGCCGGTGATGCCTTCCCGCCGGAGATGGAGGAGGCCGTGGCCGCGCTTGAGGTGGACACAGTGTCCGCGCCGGTCGAAACCGATGCCGGTACGCACATTCTCATGGTCACGGAGCGCCGCGATTCAGAAGCGCCCAGCCTGGCGGAGCTGCGTCCCGAGCTTGAAGCCGGTCTGCAGGAACGTGAAGCCCGCGTCGCGCTGTTGCTTGCGGTGGAAGAACTGCGTGACATCGCGTTCACCGCGGATAGCCTGCGTGCGCCGGCCCAGGAGCTGGGGCTTGAGGTGCTGCGTACCGAACCGATGACTCGTGAGCAGAGAGAAGGCCCGCTCGCCGAGCCTTCCGTGTTGCGTGCAGCCTTTTCTGAAGACGTGCTTGAGCTGGGGCACAACAGCGAGGTGCTGGAACTGGGCGGCGACCGCTTCGTTGCGGTACACGTACATGAGCACAACAAGCCGACGCTGGAGCCGCTGGATGCGGTAAGGGAAGAGATCGCGCGCAGCATCACTCGGGAACGGGCGCGTGAGGCACTGGAGAGCGCCGCCGCCGAGGCTGTGGCTGAACTTACTACTGGCGAACAGAGCATTGAGGCGCTGGCGGCACGCGAGAATGTGGAATGGCAGGTGGAGCTGGGAGCCCAGCGCGACAGCCGTGTGCTGCCGCCGGCGGTGCTGCAGCGCGCGTTCAGCCTGCCAGCTCCGGGCGACGACAACCCGGTCGCTGACTACGTGATCGATGCCTCCGGGGATGCCCGCGTCGTGCAGCTGGTGCGCGTGCAGGCCGGGGCTCTGGCCAGCCTCGACGCCGAGCAGCAACGTGGCCTGCGGCAGCGTATTGGCAGTGAGTTCGGTGCGCTGTTGCAGGTTGAACACGAGCAGGGCCTGCGTGCCGCAGCCGACATCTCTGTGCTCTGACGCACGCTGACAGACAACAAGGAAACCCGTTTCATCATGGCCCGACGTATTCTCACGCTTAACCAGATTTCCCTGAAAGGCCTTGAGCGCCTGCCCCGTGACGCCTATGAAATAGCCAGCGAGTTTGCGCATCCCGACGCCATCCTGCTGCGCAGCCACAAGCTGCAGGCCGACGATATCGCCGACACCGTGGTGGCGATTGCGCGCGCTGGCGCCGGTGTCAATAACATCCCGGTGGCGGAATGCACGCGGCGCGGTATTCCGGTATTCAATTCGCCCGGCGCCAACGCCAACGCGGTGAAGGAACTGGTGGCGGCGGGGCTGCTGTTGGGCTCACGAGGCGTGGTAGAAGGCCTGGAATACGTGTCCGGCCTCGCCAGCATCACGGACCCGGCGGAACTCAACAAGACCCTGGAAGCCAACAAGAAGCACTTCAAGGGCAACGAGCTGCGCGGCAAAACGCTGGGCGTGGTTGGCCTGGGTGCCATCGGCTCCCTGGTAGCTGACATGGCGCTGACTCTGGGTATGGACGTCATCGGCTACGACCCGGCCCTGTCGGTAGATGCTGCCTGGCGTCTGTCCAGCCAGGTGCGCAAGGCCGACTCGCTATCGGCGCTGTTTTCCCGCAGCGACTATGTGAGCCTGCATTTGCCGGCGCTGGAGTCCACACGTGGGCTGATCAATGCCGAGTTGTTTGCCGTGATGCCCGAACAGGCCTGCCTGCTCAACTTTGCCCGGCAGGAGATTGTCGACGAAGCCGCGCTGCTCGAGGCCCTCGACCAGGGCCGCCTGCGCAAGTACATCGCCGACTTCCCTAGCCCGGCCCTTATTGGTCGCAAGAACGCCGTGCTTATGCCACACATCGGTGCCAGCACTGACGAGGCGGAGGACAACTGCGCCATCATGGCAGCTGACCAGCTGCGCGACTTCCTCGAAAACGGCAACATACGCAACGCAGTCAACTTCCCCACGCTGCAACTGGAGCGGGCAGGGGGGTGCCGTTTGGCAGTGACCAACACCAACGTCCCCAAAATTCTGGGCAGCGTGTTATCCATTCTGGCTGAGCTGAATATCAACGTGGTGGATATGCTCAACAAGAGCCGCGACGATATCGCCTATAATCTTATCGATATGGACATCTGTCCGGCTGAATCAAGCCTCGCATCCATGCGTGCGCTGGAAGGCGTTGTCAACGTCAGGGTGATTCCCTGACTTCACTGCGGGGGCACAATGACAGATCCACTTGAAACACTGGCGGGCAACGTGCCCGCCGCGGCTAAAACGTCAGGCCCGCCACTGGAGCAATGGCACCCAGCGCTCTCCGGCGATATCGATATCCGCATCGCGGCGGATGGCAGTTGGTACCACGAGGGCGGGAGAATCAGACGCGCGCCCCTGGTCGCGCTGTTTGCAAGCATTCTGCGCCGGGAAGAAGACGGTGAATACTACCTGGTCACGCCGGTAGAGAAATGGCGCATTCAGGTAGAACTGCATCCCCTGGTGGTGACTGAAATCAATCGCCGCGACGACACGCTGTACGCCAAACTCAATACCGGCCGCGAGGTCGCCGTGAACGCGGAACAGGCCCTGTTTCTCGAGCCGGCTGTGGGTGATGTGGCGGCCGTTCGTCTGCCCCACGGACTCAGTGCCGTGCTGACACGGGCCGCCTGGTATCGTCTGGTGGACTCCGCGCAAGAGCGGGAGGGGCGGCTGCAGGTCTGCAGCGCTGGCGTGTGGTTCCCGCTACAGTAGTTGCAAGCTACCGATAGCGGGAACCTGCCGGATCACATATTGGGGTAGGTCGGACCGCCGAAGCCTTCCGGTGTCACCCACACGATATTCTGTGACGGGTCCTTGATATCACAGGTTTTGCAGTGCACGCAGTTCTGTGCGTTGATCTGGAAGCGCTGCCCCTGCGCATCCTCCACCACTTCGTAGACGCCGGCCGGGCAGTAACGCTGTGCCGGCTCGTCGTACAGCGGCAGGTTTTTTTCCAGCGGTATGTTCGGGTCGATCAGCGTCAGGTGGCAGGGCTGATCTTCCTCGTGGTTGGTGTTCGACAGGAACACCGATGACAGGCGATCGAAGGTGATCTTGTTGTCCGGCTTGGGGTAGTCGGGTTTCTTGCACTCCTTGGCCGGCTTCATGGCGGCGTAGTCCGGCACCGAGTCATTCAGGGTGAAGGGCAGCTTGCCGCCGAACAGGGTCTGGTCGATCCACACCATGGCCGAACCGATCATGAAGCCGAATTTGTGCATGAAACCGCTGAAGTTGCGGGTGGTGTAAAGCTCTTCGTGCAGCCATGAACCACGGACCTTGTCCGCATACGTGGCAAGATCTGCAGGCGCAGACTCGCCCTGCAGCAGCGCCTCGACCACGGCCTCAGCCGCGAGCATGCCGCTTTTCATCGCGGTGTGGTTGCCCTTGATCTTTACCGCGTTCAGGGTGCCGGCATCGCAACCGATAAGCAGTCCACCGGGGAAGTGCATGGTGGGCAGGGAGTTGTAGCCACCTTTGGTAATAGCACGGGCGCCATAGCTGATGCGTGAGCCACCCTGGATGTATTTCAACGTCTCCGGGTGTTGTTTCCAGCGCTGGAACTCTTCGAACGGGCTCAGGTGCGGATTGCTGTAGTTCAGGTCGGTGATCAGGCCGAGGTAAACCTGGTTGTTTTCGGCGTGGTAGAGGAAGGCACCGCCGCTGGCGCCGTTTTCCTGCAGCGGCCAACCCAGGCCGTGTACCACCAGCCCCTCTTCATGTTGCTCGGCGGGAATCTCCCAGATTTCCTTGATGCCGATGCCGTAGTGCTGCGGGTCCTTGCCTTCATCCAGGCCGAAACGGCTGATCAGCTGTTTGCCCAGGTGGCCACGGCAGCCTTCTGCGAACAGCGTGTAGCGGGCGTGCAGCTCCATGCCGGGCGTATAGCTGTCCTTTTTCTCGCCATCCGCGCCTATCCCCATATCGCCGGTGGCAATGCCCTTGACCCGACCATCGTCGTGGTACAACACCTCTGCAGCGGCAAACCCCGGGTAGACCTCTACGCCCAGGTTCTCCGCCTGCTCCGCCAGCCAGCGGCAGACATTGCCCATGGAAACAATGAAGTTGCCTTCGTTGTGGGTGGGCTTGGGAATCAGGAAATTGGGCAGCTTGATGGCTTTCTTGGCGCCCGTGTAGAAGAAGAAGTTATCGTGCGTGACCGCGGTGTTCAGCGGTGCACCCATGTTGGCCCAATCGGGAAACAGCTCCGCCAGCGCGCGGGGTTCGAACACGGCACCGGACAGGATGTGCGCCCCCACCTCAGAACCTTTCTCGACGACGCAAACTGTGACTTCCCGCTCCTGCGCCTGGGCCAGCTGCATGATGCGACAGGCGGCAGACAAGCCCGCGGGCCCCGCGCCAACAATCACTACATCAAATTCCATTGATTCACGTTCCACGGTAGGCTCCTTTGATCTCGCGGGGGTCTGGTTGGCTGCTTGCGGCTGCTTCGCGTAGAAGCAAACGCCAGCCAAAAAAGCTGCGCAAGTATATAATTTCTAAAGGTTAAAAACCAGAAGACCGGGGTTGCTCTGTGCTCTGCTTCTGTCCAGCACCACATGCCGGGACGCGCTGAAACACTCTTGACCTCCACAGCCTTTGGCGGCAACATAGCGGCCCGAGTAAAGGTCGGTGCCTTGACCCACGCGCCCCGGCCCATTCAAACCCACCCGAAACTAGCG
>TARA_R110000772_G_scaffold34298_2_pt1 | contig 12240 bp, 10 predicted proteins | sample TARA_R110000772 | Tara Oceans TARA_R110000772 (sample SAMEA4397948) | marine metagenome | biome: Polar Biome; feature: [SRF] surface water layer (ENVO:00010504); material: water (ENVO:00002006), including particulate matter (ENVO:01000060) such as... | depth 5 m | reverse complement strand
ATTTTACGAATCCAATCCGTTTATGTCTGTGGGTGTTATGAAGTCTATGTCGGTGTAATATTCGAGTGGATTAGACAATTTACTACTAATACCTGGCATTCGTTTTATAGCCAGTTTGATTTGGTTTAAATTTTTTGTTACTACACCGAGTAATTTAACTGGGCCGTTGGATGAATCGGTTTTCTGGCCGGATATATACCATTTAAGTTCTACAATTGTATACAACTTTTTGTCCATGATATTTGAAGCCATATCTTTAAAAGATTTACTATTGGTTTCGAATATAGTTTCATTGTCATATTTTTTAACAAAATACCGAGTCATATATCCTAATTTAATGTCATCAGATGTAACATGTATTAATTCTGGATTAAATGAAGTAAATGTAGATTTAATGTTTGGTTTTAATTTTCTATAGATACTATTACTTGCAGTTAATATATTTGGTGGCTTATATACAATTAATATTTTAGATGTTTTAGAGTTCCATTTTGATTGAGTGTATATTTCGCCAGTTATATATCGATGATACGCGCCTTTATATTCTACATTATCAGTAGTCATCCATTGTTTGCCAATGGTAAACAAATCGTTTGTTATTTCATCTGCCGTATAATATGTTTTTTTTCTACTCATATCAATCTATATTAGGTCGCATTATACATGTTACTTTTGTAGTCCACATACCGTCAGTTCCAACCGTATGATTTATTCCTATAATACTAAATACCGTATTTGCTGTGTATTTTTTTGGCAATGAATCAAAAGTTAATACATCTCCATATCGTAACCCGTTAACTCCGTCAATTTTAAATGATGCATCAAATGGAAATATTGGTGCAGTTAACTGCTGTGATTGTCGTATATCAGCTGATGGATGTTTTAAATATTCCTGCAATGCTGTTTTTAGATCAATTGATGTTTCTGAATCTTGTGGAGATAATCCATATTTAACTGCCGCTGCACTTAGTTTCTGTACAGCTAGGTTATGTGTAAGTTTATAGTTGTCAATAATAGTGTTTAATACATCTGGGTTATCAGCATTAAACATGAAATTCATATATGGTGCAATTTTTTCCGTTGATATATCCGGTCCTTGATTTAAAACATAACTTAAGTTTTTTACGCTACTAGGTAATTTGGCACTCAATTGAAAATCATGTACAATTGTACCATTGGGATGATTTGCAAACATTGGTACTGAATATGGAATAACGGATTCTCGGTCGATATATCCAGCATCAGCATAAATAACCTTAGTGGGATCGTCTTTTAATTCTGTTAAAACAAGGTTAATTGCACCTGCAGTAGCATTGTTTATCAATGCAGATATTGTTTCTAAAAATTTTCCAATTTTAAATGTACTTTTGTCTCCATTTAATAAGTCAATAATTTCATCAATTTTTGCTAAATTAATGAATATCCTGCTAGGTAAAATCTTTGACGATAACGGTGAGCCTCCTTGTTGATAAACTCCTGGCCATGATTGATACAAGCTTTTTTCTTGTAATTCAGATGACTCCATATTTGTAAAATTCACCACGTCTTCATAATATCCAGTTTCACCATACCAATTCATATCTCCAGGAATCGATGGATCTTTTGGCAACAACAAAACATTTTCAGGATCATTTGATTTTAAATATTTATAATATGTACTAGAAACTTGAATGTCATCATGTAAAATTCCAATTCCTTGCTGTTTGCTAGCAACTTGCGTATTAATAAAATATATTAATCCACCTAATGTTATATAACGATTATCATCGGTTAATATAGTTTTAATTTTGCCTTCTTCTTCTTCCCATATGGTTTTTTCGGTTGCTTTGTCTTGCCGGGAACTACTAGTATATTGATCAAGCTGAGACAGCGCTTCTTCTCCAATTCTCTCAATCCAAGCTTGGGATGCAGAGTCAAATGCTACTACATTGGGAAGTAAAGAACCTGGTAATCTAAATTGTGGATCAGCTGGATTTGGACGATCTGCTTCTGTTTGACCTGGTCCGGGCTCATATTCAAATGGTTCGGGTGGTTCATATACAGCCTCAAAGTCTGGACGTGATATATTAGTATTAAATGGTTGTCCAAATAATATAAACCGATCGGTATTGTTTACACTTGGTTCATTTTCAATAGTAAACGGCATTATTCCAGTATCTAGGCCTGTTATTGTTTTAAATTTAGGTCGTAACTTAATATCTACTTCTGCAGATAATGTTTCATAGAATTCACTTGTTGTTTTGTCTAATTCAATGTTTTCAGTATTAGATAATTGTGATTTTTCATCTTTTTTTGGATCCATTAATAACGTTATATCAGTGTATATGTCACTAGTACCCGTTAATGATATTGTTATTTCCGCAGATGTATCCGCAGCATATGATAAATCAAAATTTGTTATTAATCCAGTAAATGTATATTTATTCATTGATCGTATACGGTTTTGTAAATCGTCAATATTCCATGATGGATATAATTCTTGTAATTTTGATTTGTCTGGAATTACTAATTTACTCAATAGTGCATTTGTAGGAGGGTAACCATCGATAGATTTATTTTTTGTAATTACCGCCGATTCGGGATGTTCTAGTGTAATAGTTACATGCCGGCCGGGTCGCATCCATGTTGATTCAATGGCATCTAAATCTCTTGTAGGATTAGGTACAGTTATTGCTACAGTTGCTTTATTTAATAGTCCCATTGATCCATCTCCGATACTGACATCAGCTGTTCGTATATATGGTCCTATTCTGCGGCTATTATCAGTTAATGGGGGTGTTGGTACAGATGTTGCAGTTAAATCATTTCCGGTTCCGGTAATTTCTATTACATTTTTTGTATATGTTTCTTGCTGGGAATTTAAAAATCCATTTTTACCACTTGGTTGATATCGATCAGATAAAACTGTTTGGCCGCCTAATATAGGAAATTTATCACTTGGCATTATTGGGCCAAATGCTTCTTTACTACCAGACCTAGGAGGACCATATGCTTCCAATTGTACATTTGCAATTTTTTCAGTCATATATGCAATATCGTCAGAGTTTCTACGAAACCCAGAATATCCTCGAGCATTTAGTTCTTGTTGTAATTTAGGATCTACTTCCGAATAAAATATATTACTCATCGTGTTTGATTAGTTTGATTTATAATTTGTTGTATATTTGATATGTCTGGAATACGTATCGTAGTATTTTGTGGAACAATTAAAGTTCCTTTTCCTAACCCATTACTACAAGCAATTACCCACCATAATCTAGCATCGCCATAAAATGTATCAGCTAATTTATCTAAACGTTCTATCGTTATCGTTTTAATAAATGTATCTAGACTAGACACTGGGATTACTGGTATAATGATAGAAGCCATTTTTCGTTTTTGGCCGATCTTTTTTAATATATTTGCCGTTGCATATCTACTCATGTTTATTACCTTGGTCTATTTGTAATTTTGTCACCCAATTCTTGAGGAGTTTGAGGTGTTGCTTGAGCTCCCGTCTCTTTTAATCTTTTAATTCTACGTTTTTGTCGTTCTTCTTTAACTTCAGTTTCTTGAATTACATTTCCTTTTTGGTCACTCAACCAATTATCAGATCCTTCGATTGGCAATGCATCTTTAGTATAACGTTTTGCCAATGATAGGAATCGTCCGCCTTTCTGTGGCAGATAATCCATTATAACATTCATTTGACATGTAACTGATATTTTAAATGGTACTTGCATATTTGTTTGGTCATCTTCTATGTTTATTTCCCAAGACGCGTCGGTACTATAGTCAAAATTTAAACTGTTTAACACAACTGGTTGTTGATGAAATAAATCTCCAATTGTTATACGCATCCATGGTGCTCTTAAAGCAATGTCTTCACTATTATATTCTGGAGCTGTATACCCTGCTAATGCGTTTAATTTTCGATATATTGGTTTTAATTCATCTCTTGTTGTTGCATATACGTCAAAATTTAAACTTAAATCTCTACTATATCCAGTATAATGATAATTTGGATCGGCTCTACCAATCATAGTGACCCCGTTCCAATTGGCATTAAAACTATCTCCTAGACTTGTAATAACAGCTCGGAACACCATAATATCATCTGTAGCATCCGGCAATCCATTTTGTAGTTTTGGTCCAGTAAAGAAAAATTTAATAAAATCTTGTGTTATAGAATCTGATGCTACAATTCTACCAATAGCGGTATCGGTAGGTATTATACTAGGTTTCCATTTATATGCATTTTTAAAAGTTCGTTGTCCAAAATCTATAACATTTACCTTGTCTCCATTAAATGGAATAATATTGTCAGATGGACTCGGTATCCATCGACCCGGATTACGTTTTTTACCTATTGCCCTTAGCCATATTGTAGTAGTTTCGGAACCAATTGTAAAATCATTCCGAAGTGCACTTGGATTATCATGATCGCCATATCCATAGCCAAATTTACCTGATGCATTTAAGTTGAATAATGAATATGCACCAGCTGGTGTTGCTGACGCAGCTGCATAAGCAATTGACTTCCACGGTCGTCTTCCAGAGATTACATTTCGAATTGCGGAAAATCCACCATCAGCGCGTGTATGTAATATATTATTTGGGTTTTGGGCATCGGCCATATTATATGGTAGTCGACTACGGAAATCTGAATATTTAATTCCAGGTAATAAATTTAATTTATCAAATGGTAACGTTTTATATGGCGTAGACATTGAATTAGCTCCAATTGTGCTAATTATCTGTGAAGCAAATGGTATTCCACTACGGCCAGATATAGTAGAAGCCGCGAATGATGCTAATGCATCGCTTGATATATTTGAATTAGCTGCAGATTGTGGACTCCAATTAGAATATACAATGTTTTGTTCTGTATTTTGTCTGCTAAATTGATCGGTTGTTATGTTTGCAGTAGGATTCTTTGTAATCAGACTCGGATTAGGTAGAATATCAAAAGTATTATAGTTTCCTTGTTGTAATGGTGTTGTAAATTGTATGTTTTGATTATATGTAGGATTCTTTTGAGTCAAACTAATATTAGGTAGAATATCAAAAGTATTATAGTTTCCTTGTTGTAATGGTGTTGTAAATTGTATGTTTTGATTATATGTAGGATTCTTTTGAGTCAAACTAATATTAGGTAGAATATCAAAAGTATTATAGTTTCCTTGTTGTAATGGTGTTGTAAATTGTGAATCGTTTCCTGTGGTAGGATTCTTTGTAATTAGACTTGGATTAGGTAGAATATCAAAAGGATCTGTGAATTGTGTGCCAAGTCTTGTAAATGTAGGATTCTTTTGAGTCAAACTAATATTAGGAAGAATGTCGTATGGATTGGTGAATTGTGAGAGTCCTAATGTTGGATTAGTATATATGTTATCGGGTAGTATATTAAAAGGATTGTTAAATTGCGATTCATTTCCTATAGTTGGATTACTCATTTCGATTTCCTTTTATGCTTTATTATTAAATGCCATGGCTACTGGGTCTATTACTACTTCTAATTTCGCTTTTGACATTGCTTGAGCCATTTTATCATAGTCTATATGCAATGTAGCAGTACGGCCGCCATTGCTACCATTCAATGCTTTATCAATTGGTCCGCCTTTTTTAGCTCCTAACACATCGTCTTGTGATGTGAACTCGACAACTTCGCCACTACTACGAATCATGAAGTCTTGCTTCTCAGTTGATGTTGGGACTGTTGCTTTGACGGTTGATGCATTGGTGCCCTGGGCTTTGACATTTTGAGCCTGGTCATAAACAATTTGAGCTTGGCCAGTTTTAATCGCTTGGTCCATCAACTTTTGATTTGCTTTTGCATCGGGCGACTCGAAATCTATTAATGTTGTATTAAGTTTTTTTTGAGCTGCTATCGCATCGGCCGAATTCGCCATAATCTGGGTTGCTTGTTTAGTACTTAAAAATGTAAACATTCGAATATCTTCTAAATATTTATTGCTTTCATCTATTCGTTGATCTGTTGTTCTAGTATCCGATATCTTCACAACGTTTTTCATTTGGGCCGCAGTAATTTTTCCAGCGTCGACTTGTGCTTGTAATGCTTTTTTTAATTCGTCGCCCCCAAGTTCAAAGAGTTTTTTGTCGGCACCCATTTCTTCTAAAATTTTCTTTTTTTGAAGAGCTCGAGCTAATTGACCTTCTTCTATTCCTAAAAGTTTTGCCATTTGCTGCCGAGCTAACACATTATTATTTAAAGTTTTTCCTTCTTGTTCTAATATAGTATTCAATGCATCTGCTTGTTTATTTGCGTCTCCACTTAAAGCAGCTTCTCGAAACTTGTTAGTTAAACTCTGTCCTTGTGTATTTACTAAACGATTACCACTTAATAATTGATATTCTAATTCTGATCCGATGCTACTTTCAATGTCAAGCATTTTTGTTCCAATGCCAGTCATTTGATCAAGTGTAAATCCTAAAGCTTTACCTTTTATAGCAGCCATTTCTAAATTTCCGGGCATACGGCCAAATTGTAGTTGTGTTGCTGCAGAAGCCTTTGAAATTTCTTCGGTAATGTCTTTAAACGAACCTTGCATACCAGTTGCTTCGTCAATTGCATCGGCAATACCCTGGGTTGTTTTTAATTGTATTACTGCATTTTTTCCTGTTTGACCAGCATAGTATGCAAATCCTTCTGCAGCTTCGTCAGTTAATCCTACATTAGTTGTTAAAACTTTTTGTACTGCTAACATTCCTTGATATGATTTAGTGTTTGCTTTTGTCATTACATTCAATGTTGGAACTATTTTTTTAATACTTGTTGCATATTTTATAGTTTGCTCGGTATTTAATCCGGTAAATTTTGCAACTTTTGCTAATTCCTGTGATAGGTTTGCTGCTCCGCCCGAAGACAGGCCGAAACTTTTATTTAATGAAGAATTACGTTTTTCAAATAAAAGACTGCGATCGATTAGTGTATTTAACTGGCCAGTTAATAACTCATTAACTGCAACTTGTTTTTCTAACCCAGTTAAATACGCTGTATTGGTTGTGATACCAGCCGCTATAGCAGCGTTTGCTTCTAGGAAGGTCTTGGCAAATTGCCCCCCAGCGCCAAGGAATGAATTCAATTGGGTGTTGATTGCGGCCATCGTATCCTGCCAGGATATTCCCATTCTAGGTTGCAGTTTTAAACGTTGTATGAATTGTGATTGCGTCATATATTAATAAATATCAATGTCAACGTTTAATCGTACGATTTGGAATAGTTGAAGTATTTTGTTTCAACCTTGTTTGTGTGGCTTCTTCTCGATCTTTTATAATACCCGAAACCCGGGAAATCCAATATCGTCTTAAGAATATTGGCATATTGTATATGTCATCCCATGACCATCGACCCTCGCCTGCCCATATTAAATTAAATATACTTGCATGTAAATCTAAACGATATTGTGCGTTAAAACCAGAAAAAATCAGATCCGATTGAAAACCCGGCAGTAAAGGTGCCTCCATTCTCACCTTCAAATTCAGCCGTTAAGTCTAACATTGGTGAATTATTAGTATAATATGTTCTAAATTTCTTCGAGTCAATTGCCATAAATTGGTATTGTATAAAATAGTCGATTGTTTCTTGAGATCTAGAGCCATTAACTTCTTTAATTACTTTTTTACAAAAGTTAGACGGAGATATATCTGTAATATCATCTATATTAAATGTAAATTTGATTATATTGTCATTAACTTGGTATTCAATTTCTCCATTATCGTCTACGATTAAATTAAATGGTTTCGATTTTATTTTTTTAAGATCTATTACACGGTCAAGTTCATTTTTAGTTTTTGGGTCTGTTACTTTAACTGTATAGTCCGATCCATATGATACTATCCGTATATATATAAGTAATCCATCGCGATCGTATGTAGCTAAGTCAGACACATTGAATTTAGTTAAACTAATAGATTCTAGTAATCGGTCTAACATTACGCCGTCTCGTATATAAGACGTATTAGTTAAGATGTCTTCATCATATGCAGTCATGTACCGCATTTCAATTTTACCTTCTCGTAGTGGATGGTCTTTTGGATATATTTTACCACCGCTAGATAATGGTGCTATTATACTTGGTAATTTGCTACGTTGTTCTGTTTGATAATGTTGGCGTGCTTGGTCTGCTGCAGTTGATGTACTAATTCGATCGGTCATTTTATTACTCATTCGGTCCCTTCTTATAACTTTATTATAAATATAACGAACAGTAAAAAAGGTAGAGAATTATACTCTACCTTAATTATTATATTTTAAAATATTATTAGAAGTTTAAGAATGCCCAATCAAATCTAATAGATAATTCTATTTCCTGTACCGAGTCGCCTGCAGCCCAATCATATGTTCCAAATCCCGCACTGACAATAAATGCACCATTTAGTGTCCATTCTTCTACTTTTTCACCTAATGGAGATAATTGATGAAGTTTTAAATTCTTTTTATAAAAATTAGAATATCCATCTCTACCAGTTGCAGATTCGTGATGAAGACGTACCCATTCCATTACTGTTTGAGCTCCACTTGGAACTATTGCGTCATATAATGTCATTGAAATAGCATCCCATTCACTTTTACCTTTAACATATCGTTTAACATTAATTAAATCTAACGCTACTTCACCATTATTAATATTAGGTTTACCTGATGTTTTTACTAAATATGCCGGAATTCCGGTATCTGCCATTGACAGTATAAATTGATGTTGTCTTTTTGGTTCCCACGAAAATGCATTATCAAATAATTGATTTTCGTCTGCTGCTCCTAAATTGCCATTTAACTGATCTTCTAATGCCATATTGGTCCTTGTTTATTTTAATATAAATATAACGAACAGTAAAAAAGGTAGAACCGAAATCCTACCTTTTTAAAATTATTAATAATACTATTCTGGGAAACTGGCTCCCGTTGGTTGAATATTAAAATCTAACACTATAAATTCTGCGGTTCTGGTTGGTTGCAAGAACAACTGGCCGTATAAGATATTCTGATCTATTACGTCTGGTGTGTTATTACTATCATCCATTATAGCTCGGAATGCATATAATCCTTGCTTAGCTTTTACATCTGCCAAATATGGATTCACAATGCTTAAGAATCTGTCTCGAGTGGTACTTGTGTTTTGCTCAAATACTAAATATCTAGTAGACGATGCAATAAACTTTTTCACTGCGATAAGCAAACGACGCACACTTACACGGTCTAATGCACTTGGTCGAGCTTGTAGGTTCTTTTGCCCCCAAATACAAATTCCGTCATTAACGAAGTTTGCAATAGGATTAACACGTGCTTCATACAGGTCATTTCTATTAGATTGTGATAATCTAACATATGTATCCGTTGCAGAAACAACTCCTCTATTCAATCCAGCTGGTGCATACCATGGTTGGCCTACTGCATCATTAAATGCTAATACCCCAGGTAATACCACTGATGGTGGAACCCATAATGGAACATTTCTACTAGGATTAACTATTCTAACCCAAGGCCAATATGTTGCTGTATAATTATTATCTAGTGTCGTCACTTGACTTGTTACTGTGGCAATACTATCTGACACTGGATTACTATCCATTACATAGAATGTATCTTGCCTGTTTTGAACTAAATTACGAGCGGCATTTGTTACAGTACCATGTAAACTATCAATGATACCTGGTGTAACTAAAAGGTTCATATCATAATAATCAGTGTTACTTAACAATGTAAATGCTTTATTATATGATTTTGTTCCAGTTGCTGCAGCAGTACTACAATCAAATCCAAATGTATTTGTGGATGCAATATTTGCTCCGTTATATTTTGGTAAGTTAGGACGAGTACCATCAAAGCCGCCTTGAAAATTAACTATGAACTTTCTAGTAGCAGTTGCAATGTTGGTAGTAAATGTACTAGCAACAAGTGCTGATTGCAATGACCCACTATATGTTGCTGCTGATGATGGGAACGATGATCCAGAGTCTTGAAGCATATCTCCAAGATAAAAGTCCGAACTTAAACCTGTTGTGCTACCGCTAGTTGGAGTTGGGGCTAAATAGTTTAAGTTGTGAGTATCGGTATAATCAAAGCCAAAATATACTCTACCATTATATGCATCAGATACTATTTGAGCTGTCTTATAAGATACTGCTTCTAAGTTAAATGATGCAGATGCATTTGCTATAGGAGAAATTGGTGCTTTAAACCCAAATGGAATCAACGTCTTATCATTAGTTGAATTCTTAACACCATCGGTTACCTCAGTTCTAATAAATTGTGAAAGATTTGGATAATCACCATTTACCACTACATCGCCAGCATCGCTAACTGTTTGATAACGATCCCCAACAACGCGAGCTACATATCTAGGTGAATTTGGATCTAAATTTACATTTAAAAATGTTTCAACTATATCTGGAGTTTGATCGGTGTCTTCGGATGAGTATGGAGAGTTATCAATATTATTTGTATTAACACGACGTACTTCCACGGTAAATGTTCCGTAGCCATTTGGATCTGAAACTTCAGATGCTATTCTAATGTCTCTAATTCCAACCTTAACCTCAGCATTAACTGAATTACCATGTGATATCGTATGGAATTTAATAAGATTTTTTGCAGTGCTACCAATTTTTTGAGATGTTATCCATGGAGTAGCTGCAGTTTTAAAATCTTGAAGATATTCATAATCAGCCATTGGATGTAATGTCATTGTAACATCGCCTAGGTTATTAAATAACGTGTTCAATGCCGTTTCATTTTCATATTGAACATATACCGGATAATCTACTGATTTAGGTGAGGTTCCAAATACTTTAGCTAAATAATCATTGTTTCTACTATTAATAGATGATGATATAGATAATCCTTCTGCTACTAGGAATGATCCATCAAATCCAATTGCTGGGTTAGCAGCTGCTACATATGATCCTGATATTTTAATTTCAAACGATCCAGATGAATCATTGTTTAAAACGGAGTCTTCAAAATAATTTGCATTCACAACACTACCGGCACCTAATACTGCTTGGGTTGGATGAAGAACATGAGTTACTATTTTTACTGATCCAGATTCTGCCTGTATAGCCAATGCGCCATTTGGTATTTCGTATCCATCTTCATATAAAAGACGGGTTACTGTTATTACATTTCCATTTCTTAAATAGTCATTGACTACATATGGAACATATGAATCGTCTGTAAATGATCCGAATGTTTTTTCAAATTCACTAAATGATGTGATTTGCGTTGGTATTAACGCAGGACCTTTTACGGTTGGTCCTATTACCGCTGCACCTATTTGTGCTACTCCGCCAGCTAAAAACGATTGATCAACTTCATTCGTAAATACACCGGGTGAGACAATTCTTTCTGCCATTTTTATACTCCTTGATTAGTTTGTTATAAATATAGGTATATACGGGTAAACCTATACTTCTATAAATGTTCCAGCATTGGTATCAATTTCACCGTCACCATAACGTTCTCTGAGTTTGACAATTAATTCAGATTCTTGTTGTTTTAATTGGTCAACTTCTGATAAATATTTAGTTTTTTCTGTATTTAGATATTCTAATTGTTTGGTATGCATGAACTCTTCAATTGATAAATTTCCTAGGATCATTGCGTTGTCTGCAAATTTCTTTCGGAGGTCGCTAATTTGTTCTAAATGTTCTTTGTCTAATTTTTTTGTTGCCATAGTTGTTTCTTATATTATATAGAATTATTTTGCATTATCCAAATTATTTATTTTTAGGCGTCAACATATGAAATAGTAATAGTATACTGAACTCCAAGTTCACCCATAACAACCGATTTTTGCCAAACATTTAATTCATTAAAGCTGTTACTTATTGCGGCAATTTTAAAAGCATCACCCTCTTCTCCAGCTGATAGTATAAAGTTTCCGATCTTAAATGGGTCAGCTTTTAACAATATGTTATTTAGTGTGTTTTTATTTCCTGGTATGTTAGATGCTGCTAAAGTAAGAATATTTCCTGCTTTAAAGTCAATGCTAATGGTCATGTCTACTGGCAGCATCAATATGCCCGATTCAACGTTTGTTATTTGGAATGTATACTTTTTAGTTTTATCGGTTGATGATATATGGGTTACTGTACCGCCTCCACCACCGCTAGCGGCATATGTTATAGTCCATGTTACTATTTCTTCTCCCTCTCTTCCTACTCTTGTGTATGAAAATGTTGCTATGTTCCCACTATTGAATTTTATTCCAGTTGCTACTGTTGTTTCTGTTCCAGCTT
>TARA_R110000772_G_scaffold55038_2_pt1 | contig 12269 bp, 21 predicted proteins | sample TARA_R110000772 | Tara Oceans TARA_R110000772 (sample SAMEA4397948) | marine metagenome | biome: Polar Biome; feature: [SRF] surface water layer (ENVO:00010504); material: water (ENVO:00002006), including particulate matter (ENVO:01000060) such as... | depth 5 m | reverse complement strand
CGTTAGCGGTAATTTTCTAGGTGAAATTTTAAACCACCATTTCCCATCCCATAATCAAGCCCATCGCTATAAGCATCTTCTACTTTTTCAGCAGAAAACATACCGCTAACACCAGATAAAATTAATTGCTCTTGATGGTATCTTATTTGGTCTCTATGTAATATTTCTATTATTTCTTTTTGCCTATCTTCTCCAAATACGCTAAGTAATTGTTTTAATCTAATTTCGTCTTTCTGTTCAGTCATAATTTATTTTGTTAAGTTATTAATTCACGCAACTAATCTTATCTGCGGTACGTTAGCAAACATTAAAGAAATGATTTTAAAAGTTCTGTGAATTTTCTGTATCCATCTGCAAAACTAAAATCTTTTTTATCTAAACAAATACCTATACCATAAATCATATCTTTAACGATAACTTCACCATTATCTAAACCGTTTTTCTTTGCATCATAAGTCTTCACATACTCCTTAAATTTCTGCATATCAAATTTGCTAACACCACCTATATGTAATGCCTTATTCCATTCTGTTTTATCTATATCTTTACTCATTTCTTGTATTTTTAATTAGTGTAGTCATTTATCAAGGTCGGCACTACACATAGCCAAACCGTTATAATTAATAATTACTCCCTAACCCTACACCGTGAATATACGAACAATTCTTGGATTTTCCAAATCTATCGGCGATTGTTTTTAGAAATAAAATCTCCTTCATCGTATGATTTTGATATATGACATTGTTTACATAATAACTGATAATTTGATGATTGTCATTGCCCGGGGGAATTTATTTCATTTTTCACCTGTTGGACGTGTTTACAACCTTTATTTTTATCTTTAACCCTAAAAAACCCACTACAATTACAAGTAACCTTATAATCACTGATTTGTTTTACAATATAAAAATTACCGGGTTTAGATTTGGATTCAAATTTCCATTCTTTAGGTTTAGAAATTGTTTTATCTTTCTTGATTTTTTTTCTCACCCATTTAATATCATTTAAAGTAGTTTCTGATATTACTTCCTTCCAAGTAGGGACTATATAAGTCTTACCATTAAGGGATTTGTATAATGCAGGTGGAAGTGTTGGATGTTTATATTCATATTTGAATATATTTACTGCAACGAAATCCCCAAAACCCTTACCATGGGAAAATGAGGTATTTGGGGGTTTGGAGATAATTCGTGTTCGGAGATTCCCGTACTTATTTTTAGTAGTGAATTTGTATAGCATGACCTTTATTTTTTTAAGGGTGTTTCCACCTTATTTACCCGTGAATATACGAACAATTCTTGGCTTCTCCAAATTCTATGTGGTGTTTATTTTATTTAGGGTTATCTAAAATGGTTTAAATTATTTATTAAAAATTTTAATAGCCTCTTGGATTTTGCTGCAACCTTCGTAATCTTCGTGAAATTCATGTATTTTTAAATTTAATTCTAATGTTTCTATGATATTTTCCCTCTCCACGGTTAAATCCATGGTTTGGTCTAAATCTTCAACATATACCTCTAATACGTGGATATATTTTTTATCTTTATTTAAATTTTTAAGTATTTTTTTAATTATCTCCTGAGAGATTTTAAGATGTTTTTTTGCTATAAGGGATTCGAATTCTTCTATATTTTCTACTGAAACTTTATATACCATATTAAAATAGGTCTAGGAAATTTGGGTTTATTTTTTTTTCTTTTAGTTTTTGATTAACTTCATCAGACTTTAACATCTTGGTTGCTAATTTCTCTAAATGTTTGTTTTTCTGTTTGTCATAATCATTGACAATTTTACTATGTTTCTTATTTTTTATATTTTTTGAGTTTTTCATATCTTAGTAATTTTATAGGGAGGAGATTATATCAAACTCACCATCGTCATCTACATCACCTAATCCTAATTTTTCTAACTGTTCCGTTTGATAGTCAGATAACTCCCAATCTACCGATCCTTGATTTATTGATTTATGATCTTCAATATTTTCAACCTGCTTATTAGTAAACACGTCTGCAACTCTCAAGTAGTAACAGTTATAACATAACATTTCAAGATTATCTAAAACATAATGTTTTTTATTCCCATTTTTAAAATGGAGTAGTAAAGGCATTTTATAATCCATCACTCTTCTTTCGTTAAACCCACACTTATAACATTCCTCTTTAAGGTAACCCTCAGTTAAGAGATTATATTTAATTTTTTCGGGATTAAATGAAGATGGATCAACCCTACCTTCTATTATTTCAACTAATGGGGGTAATTTTGTCCCATTCCCTAAAAATTTTTTGATACCTTTCCCCTGTTGGTTTTTATGTTGTTCAAATAAATTATCATAACCATCTTCGGTTGCCTCATACATCTTCATTATAGGTTTCAAATGTTGGTATGAGCAGTTTAAATAACGGCTAGCTGATCTAACGGATTTAGTATGCCTCATTGCTCTAAGACATTCCTCCTTTGTAATTGGTTTACTTTTTGGCATTTATTTATTCTTTATCATCATCTACAAAGATTTTAATATCATTCCAGGTGTGGTCTCCCTCACCATGAGTTGTTGTTACAGCTTTGTATACTTTAACATTAGAGCATTCAATACAAACCTTTGTGTTTGGCAAAGCTTTAATCCTTAAAGGGTTAATAACTTCTTTACACTTTATACATTTTGTTTTCATGCTTTATAACTATACCAAATATAAGGAAAATTGATGGGATTTCCAAATGGTTTTTATAGGTAATTATACTTAATAAAATCCCACAGATCCTTAGGTTCTTTTAAAATATACTTTTTACCATCCTTACCAACTAAGGGGTTTATAACTCCGTCCCCATCTACCCTATCAAATAGGTACCATAATATTGTTTCGGCACCCTCTTCCCCATATAATAGTTGGAGTTGTGATTCTATAACTATCCATAAGGGGTCAGTAATCTGGGTTAGGTTTATACTACCATGCTCAGACACTTTATCCTCATCATATTTGGAGTTTTCTAAATGAATTATAGTTAAACTAAAGACTGTTTCTTCGTCATTTTTAATATTATCTTTAATATTAGGTTTAACCCCTAGTATATCGGAAAAGAGGTTTTCTATGTGTTCTAAATCTTTAAACATATGTTCCATATTTATTTTCTTTAATACTAAAAATTTTTAGAAATTCTGAGGTTGAGAGGGATTTTATGTTGGATGCTTTAATAGTAGCATCTATAATGTTTTCACCCATAACATGGAATATCTTTTCTTCTTGAGGATCATTATTAAAATAAACTTTATACTTCTTCATATTTTTTCTATTAGGGTTTGTAATTCAGCACATTTATCATAATCTTCCTCTTCTACATAAATATCAATTAATTTTTGGATAATATTTGGGAATTGGTTACGTTTTACCTCTACTATAAGGGATAGGTTAACTATATTAAATATCTCAACCTTATTTTTCTTCCCCTCAATTGCTTCTTCAATTAATTCTACGCTCCAACCTAAAACATATTTAACAAAATCAGGGTTTTCATAAAATTTTTGTAAATCTTCTACTTCATCATAGATTAACTCTAGATTGTGTGGGGTTATTTTTTTCATACTTATAAATATTTAAGATTATTTTGAGGGTTATGCTTTATATAACTTCCCCATTTATATTTAGCATATTCATGCCCTTCTTGTTCAGCAGTAGCTCTTTTGTCACCGTTTGTAGATGCAGATGCAAAATGGTAAAAGTTAGTTTTGTAGGTTCTTAACATTTTTAAACCACTTAACTGACATTTGAGGAAGAAATCCCAATCAGCAACCATCCCCATACTATAATTTTCATCCCACCCCCCTAGTCTAATATAATCCACTTTAGACATAAAAATTGGGAGAGTTGATCCAGAATCATCTTTATGTTTTACTTGTAGGTTAAAATCATACCCCCAAAATTTCTCTAAAATAAAAGAGTCAGTGTTTGTTCCTAAATCTTTAATGTGAAATTGTGAAAACATTGATGGGGATGGTTCTATTTGGTTGGGGGACATTACACACCCATCTTCCCACTCACTATGTAACTTTTCATCCCAACCTTTAGGGAAAACATTATCATCATTTACTATAAGAATTCTACCATATTTAGCATTATACACTCCTAAATTGGTTCCCCTACACAACCCTACATTTGTTTCTAAATTTAAAACCTCTATAAATTCTGACCATTTTTCTAAAACATCTTTATTTAAGTCGTAAAACCCATCTACAACTACAATTATTTGGTTGTTCAGAATTTGACCTTTGATTGCTGATTCTAAACATAAATCAAGTAATTTTGGACTTTTGTATGTGGGGATTATTACTGAGATTTGCATTATTTTACTGTTGTTTAATTTTAGTATGAGGTAATTATATTTCCCCCCATTTAATTGTGGGTGATAAAAGACCATTCATACAATGTGTTGAAAGTCCTGGTATAGGGGTAAATATAAACCTACTTCTATTTTCATTTAACCATAACCATTTATTATGATCTCCCCTCATAGTAGATAGTATATCAAAATCTTCATTTAATCTTTGTTTTGTTGTAATGAATGAACCACAAGTGGATGGGGTTGTTCTCCAATGGTGGGTGGGTGAGGTAAATATTTTTGATACCAGATTATCATACATTGGGAGCAAGTATTTATCATTATGGTCATATAGTGATACATAATCTAAACCCTTATATGTAGAAAATAATTCTATGACTTTATTTACCCACCCATCAACATGCATGTAATCATTTTCTAAAAAATAAATTAAGTCATCATCTTCAATTGAATTATCTGCATTAGCTAATTTGATGGTTTCCCAAAAAGACTTCATGTCTTCTTTAGCTTCAATTTCTATAAAATTATGATAATGTTTTTTCTTAATCCAATTATCTCCCTTACCATCATATACTATATTAATCTTACAAGTATTTAGATCTAAAGTTGATAATAAGTTTTGATAACATCCCTCATAATTAAACCATTCGGGTCGGTTTTTGAAATCATTTCCTGATATGTTGTAATGTCTATAAAAGATGTGTATCTTCATTATTCTCTATTAAGTAAATTATACATTTCTCCAGAAAAGATTTCTTTGATTTCCCCAATGTCTGATATTTTTTGGGACATTTCTATTTTTATATTATACTCCTCAATTGATTTTTCCTTACTAAAAAACCAACGATTATATTCCTCATGATTTTTATTATCAAAGTCATAACCTGAAATGTCAAATATATAGCCTGGGTTTAGTTTTGTAGCTTTGTAACCCAAACTATTATAATGTCTACCAATTTTATCTCCTATAAATTTATGGGGCCAATTTGCCATAGTTTGATACCAAATATCAAATTTATCCAGTCTAGCTGCGGCGTAATAAACCGTATCATAATATTCTTGATTTTTATATTTTTTAGCATTTTTTAAATTAGGATCTATTTTACCATCAAGTGTAAATAATCCAGGTATTTGATCTATACCAAGTCCTAAGGAACATCTAGTAGAGTCTAAATCAAATATTTCCATACAAATCTTGAACCAATCAGGATCAGGTTTAATCCAAAAATCATTATCCAAAAGCAAAACATAATCAAAATCTGTGGGTTGAAAATAATTGGTAAGTAAAGTCCAAGCTCCTCCTACTCTTAGATTTTCTTCAGGGAATATTAACCCTAAATTATATTTTCCTTGGTTTTCTTTCAACCATTCCCTAGTACCGTCTGTTGAACCATTATCACATATTATGATTTGTGAATTGGGAGGTTTAACTTTATCTATAGCCATTATAGTACCTTGAGTATATTCAATTCTCTGGTATGAAATTATATATATTAATAACTTTTTATTCATATTTTTATAAATTATATTTAGTTTGTAACCAGTCATAGCAATCCTTAATAAAGGTTTTTATATGGGTTTTATTATCTAATAATGAAGATTTAAGATGATTTTCTACTAAGGGTAAGGTATCTATTGAATGTTGTATATCATCAAACCCATAAGCTATTCCATATTTATTTTGTGGGAATTTCAAAACTTTTTCCTTATTGGTTTTAGGGTGTGGGATGATAACAGATTTACACCCACATAATGCTGCTAAGTTATTAATAAATGTTTGGGTGTTATAACTAAAAAATACTTCATGTGTATTAAACATTTCAGCTAAATATTTAAATTTATCTTCCCCATACCTAAAGTAGTTATCTAAATTAGTATCCGAACTTGTATGGAAATGGGGTTGGTTTTCTATATACTCATTACCTTTAATTAAGTAACACCTACCTAATCTTGGTAAGTTGTGATTTTTAAATAAATCAAAATCTATAGTAAGTATAGGCATGTACCCATCTACTTTTTGTTCTTCTAATGTATCAAAATATGGTGATAATTTATATAATTTATTTTCTTTTGGGTATGGTTTTACTTGATAGTTAACCAAATGCCTTACAATATTTTTAGATCTATGAATAAAATCGGGTATATCATGTGTAAATGTGTGGTCTCCGGCACCAGCCGGGAGAATGAATATGGTATTTTCATTATCATAATCAATTTCACTACCCCAAGGAATACATGAAACATCTTCATGGGGTGTTGAATTAGAATATATAAAAACATTTTCACCTAATAAAGCTAATTCTTTAGCTAAAGTATGACTTACATTTGAACTTCCTACATGATCCACATATTCAGGAAATTGAGAGAAAATTACAAAATTTATTTTTATTCCCATTTATTTTATTTTTTTAGCAGGTGTACCAACATAAACACCAGGTTCATTAATATGTCTGACTACCCCTGCATTAAGTCCTACAGTTACATCATTGCAGATTATTATATTTTCTTTTATTGCTGAATTAGTACCTAAATATACCCTATCATGGATTCTACAACCTCCAGAAATTATAGATCCTGGCATCATGCTAAGATAGTTAAGTATAATAATATCATGTCCTACATGACATCCTCTATTTAATATAACATGCTCACCTATATTAACATCTGTTGTTATTATAGAGTTAGGACCTATATAACTCCCCTCACCAATTGTGAGGGAGGTATCTATAATAGCTGTTGGGTCTATATAAGTAAAGAATTTTGTTTCTTTGGGTAATGATCTTACAATTCTTTCTCTTACTATTGGGTCTCCTATAGCTACCATTACTTCATATTCTTCAATATTCAATTTTGATAGGGGGAAAATAAATGGGGTATCTATTTTATAATATTCATCTTCTACAAACATACAATTTATGGGGGTTGTTTTAGGCCAACTTCTATTAATCAGACTCATCACTTCCCTAGCATGACCGCCTGCCCCTATTAGTGCTTTTTTCATTATCTATTTGCTTTAGTATATATTTCAAACTTACTTAAGTCTGGGTAGGGGAGGGTTAAATCTTCTTGGTGTTTTTTAGTACCATCTATGTTGTAAAATTGACCCATTAATAGTAAACCTCTAGCAGCTAACTCAGGCATCATATAAAAATTCCAACCCAACATATCTAAACTATCATCATGATAAGAACATTCTCTCCTACCACTATACCTTGCTCGTCTAAACCATAAATAAGCCTCATAATTATCAGTTAATATAGCTCCACCTTTACTCAACTTAAAATGTTTATAGGGTCCAGTAAATGAAACACACATATGGGTATCTGGTATGTACATATCTGCTGTAAATTTTAAAGCTGAATCATATACTCGGGTTGGTTCTAATTGATAAGCCCCAGTGAGTGTTTTTTCTGTTGGTTTTGTAAATTTAACTTTAGCTCCTGCATGTATTATTTCACAAGGAACGCTTGGATATGTTCGAGCGGGAATAGTGATCTCTTTTCCTTTTACACCCTCATACATTAAAGCTAAGAATAAAGCATTACTCATATTGTCTACAGTTACAACATATTTTGCCCCTGTATACTTAGCTAATTCTTCTTCAAATTCATCTGTTACTTTATATATTCCGTTTGCCATGTTAAAGTGTATTGTAGTAATTATTTTGTTTTTCTTGTTTTTCTATAGTCTTCAAATGTAATAAACTAAATTCAGGTTCTAGTGGTAAGTTGGTGTAAACATCAAACCCCTCTAATTTCTCATGTACCTTGTTAACCCATTTAATGGAATACGAATTTCGATAGATTCTCCACTGTAAGTCCGGGAAATTGATGCGGTTTTGTTCATCTACCTGCCATCCCCACTGTTTTATATGTTCATCTGTTAAACCCGTTACATAATTTTCTCTAGGTACTAATACCACATCAATGTCTGGGTTAGATTTTAGAATAATAGGTAATTGTTGGATTAATATCTCATTCGGTAACTCATCACAATCTATCTGGAAGATGTAATCCCCAAAGCAATGTGATGTTAGTTTATTTTTCCAATCCGCAAAGTGTCCTTGAAATTCATCTTGATAAAGGGAAATATCATCTTCCAAAGATGTAAGGTAATTTACCATTTCATCTGTACCATCCCTTGAATCCCATAGTACTACTATATCGTCTTCTTCCCTTATATTTTTAATTAGAAAAAGGAGGAGTTTTTTAATCTCCTCCAACTCATTTTTTACTGTTATTCCGTATGTTATCTTTAATTCCATGTCGTGAATATAATAAATTATTTTACATCTTCCAAACTATTATTAAAAACCCCTATACAATCTAAAGCCTCTAAGTAGTCTTTTTCTTCAAATTCCTTCATAGTAGTCATATCCATCCTATGTTTATAAAATTTTCCTTTTTGGTTGGGGATTGGGAATTTTTCTTTTTCTTCTTCTTTAACAGGAACTGCTTGAACCGCAGCCCATTTCCAATTTTCGATTCCAGTCCCATTAGCGAATACCATTCCTTTTTCAGGGATATTAACTGTTGATGGAATCCAGATTTTCCCACTTTCATCCTCACCCATTAATTCTCTATATAGGTTGGGTAATGTTTCAAACATAGTTTCAAATAATTCTTCACCCTTTTTAAATAAAGTATTGGATAGAAATCCACACCCCATACATTGGTAATTCTTTATTTTTTCATTTACCTCTTGAACGTAAGCTGCATCTCCCCCACAACGTTCACATATTATCATTTTATCAGTCATATTTTATATTTTATTAAGTTTTGGTAAAGAAAGTTTTGGTAAGGTAAGTTTTGGTAGTGTTAATTCTGCCCTTTTAGGTAAATTAGGTATATTTTTATCTAATATAGATTCTAACTGTTCTTTCATTCTCAAATAGCTGAAATTAGATTTACTGTAAGCCGCTTGCCTCTTACCTTTTACCTTCCAACCTTTATAATTTTTATAAACATCGGATAGGTATTTTCCTATTTCACTAGGAGCAACATTAAACCACTTTGAACCTTCTACAAGCATATCCTTAACTTGAGCTGATGGGTGTATTTCCTTTAATTCACCACCCATTAACGATGTAAATTCTGGTTTTAAGAAATCTATATGACCTGACCAGTTTGTAGTTATTACAGGTTTACCTGTTAAGCTAAACTCAAGTAATGGTCTACCGAATCCTTCCCCTTTAGTTAAACTAACCATTGCTTTTATTTTTGGATGGTTATACAATTCATTCATTTCTATGTCTGAAAATTCCCCGTGGAGTAGGTAAACTGTTGGTAAATCTTCTGAAGGAATTGTTGATTTAATTGAATTAATTCTTTTCATTATTTCCCTCCTATCGGTATAACTTGAGGAAGATGAGCTAGTTTTGAGAATTAAAGCAGGTTTGATGTGTTTATCTTTAAATAATTCATAAAATGCTTTAACCATTAAACCAACGTTTTTTCTATCCTCACCTAATTGACCTTGCATCCAATGTCCTACGAATAAAAAACCGAATGTTTCGGGAATTGACTTTATTTTATGGTATAATTCTTTAGAAGTTATTTCTTTCACATCTAGAGGCTTATATAAATCTAAATTAGCACCTTCAATTAATACCTCAATTGGAGTTGTTACTTTCAACTCAGATGTTTGACCTGTTTGTTCATTCTTAGCCTGGTATACTGTTGTTTCAAATACACCTTTAGAATGATTTGAGGATGTTAGGATTAGATCCATTCTATTACACCCTTCAATCCATTGTGGGGCACAGACTGTAGTTTCAATCCCTGCGGTTAGACCAATATTATATTTCCCTACTTTTTGGAATTCGTTTGGTACCGTTATTTGGCACCAAATATCAGGTTGTTCTGTTAATTGGGTAAGGATGTGAGGTTGTAAAAACCCCCATTCTTCTTTATGGTCTTCAATAAACCCTTGAGGTGTTGTACCCCACCTTTGTGGTAGGATTTTAACGTCGTATTTATTGGATTCTATTAGGGATTTAACGAGATCTCTACTCCTTGATCCATATCCACTGTAAGTGTCAATTGCACAGCTTACTACAAATGTGTTTTTATTCATATTTATAACTTATTTTAATTTTAATATATTAGAGAATGGTTCAATGTTCTTGGCTTATAGTCAGTATCCTTTAGAAATTCAAATTTTTTCCTTGGCTCCCAAGTGTTAAATAATTCATCCATCCCTTCAATAACCCTATTAGACATTTTTTTAGATGTAAAACCGGCTTCATCACCTGTAGCCCATTTATAACCTGCCATTCCCCTTCTAGTTCTCTCACTATCCCCCATGTCATATAACTCTCTTATCCTAAGTTCTGCATCTTCTGCACTACACCTTTCATCATAGATATAAGGGGTTGGAATTGAACCTACTAGTGATAGGTTTGTGGGAAATACGGGTAATGCCCATTCACCATGTTCTTTATATGTACCTCTGTGGTTTGAAGGGATTGTTTTTGATGGTGTAAACCAATTACCTTCTCCATCTTCAAATCTCATCTGATCCTGCATCCCACCTGTAACATTAGCTATAATTGGGGTTCCAGTTAGTAAAGATTCTGTTAATGCTAATCCCCAACCTTCATTTGAACTTAATAGTATAGTACCATCGGAGATATTATATAACCAATTCATCTGTTCTGTGGATAGTTTTTGAGTTGAGAATAATATTCTTTCACCATCTTCAGGGAATAGGTATTCTATTAAAGCAACTAAATCAGTACCATTTTGATCTACAGGTTGGGTATGTAGAATTAATAGACATTTATCAGCTTTTTCTTTTGGTAAATTATTAAGAAATAATCTATAAGCCAAAATTGTGTCGGGGATTGATTTTCTTCTTATATTTCTAGAATTGAAAAATAATACAAAATCATAATCTTTTCCCCCCAACATTTGATCTTTAAATTTAATTAAATCTTCGTTGGTTTTATCTAGAGGTTTGAATATATCTGAATTTAAACCATGGGGAATATACTTTATAATCTTTTGATCTTTTACTTCATCTAAAACAACTTCGTTTATGTTAACGGTTTGTTTAGAAATTCCAAATAAGGCATCACAAGATTCATAAAATTCTCTATTGTAGGCTGGGGCAGGTATACTATCCCAAATATTTAGATATGTAATTGGTATACTTTTCCTAATTTCATTTTCCATCTTAAAAACCCAATCAAAATATCTTGGATCCGTAATTAGGAAAATAGCATCTGGTTTTTCAGATTTGATAATTTGTCTTAGAATATCAGGGTTACCATAACCATCAGTAGGATATAAAATAACAGATGAATCTTCAATACCTGCTTGTTTGTTGGTATCTTTAGAAATATCTAATTTTTTTCCTTTTTCAGGATGTTGGATAGCCCCTGCCATTTGTACCCAATTATACCTGTGAGAGGTGTTTATTACCATCTCTCTTCCAATTTGTGCTACCCCACTTGTGACTCTAATGTCATCTGTAAGGAGAAGTATGGTCTTTCTTTCTGATTGGGGTATATAACCTGCTTTTTTATTCATGAACTTTTATTTTATTACTTTTTAAAACTTTAATTTAATATAATAACTAATTTAGGCATATCCAAATATTTTATAATTCTAAATTAATCTTCTTTTGGGAGGGTTAAATCATTTGTATTATGCATCAATTTACGGAAATTTTCATCTGTTAAGTAGTGGTAAATTGCTCTATCTGATAGTTTTTGGAAACTAAATTTATGCCTCACACAAGAAACTTTAAATTCTTCAAATAAATCATCTTGGATCTTTACACTAGTTAATGTTTTGTTTGTACTCATTTTTTATTATGTTTTTATTTTATTTGTATATCAATACATATGTATAGGTTATTAAGAATGCACACCTTCACTGCATTCTTTGTCACTCCCAAGGTAGGGGCAAAAAGTACAATTCCATTTGGAGGGG
>TARA_R110000772_G_scaffold65611_2_pt1 | contig 12283 bp, 12 predicted proteins | sample TARA_R110000772 | Tara Oceans TARA_R110000772 (sample SAMEA4397948) | marine metagenome | biome: Polar Biome; feature: [SRF] surface water layer (ENVO:00010504); material: water (ENVO:00002006), including particulate matter (ENVO:01000060) such as... | depth 5 m | reverse complement strand
CGAGCCTCTTTTGACTCAACTTATAGGTAGAGTCATACGACTACAAGAGGGCAAGAGAGATCCTGTCATCATAGACATTCATCTAAAAGGTAATACTGCTAAAAAACAGGCTTCCAACAGGATGGGTCACTATATGAGAGAGGGTTATCAAATAAAGCAACTATAAAAAAATAGTTCTTGACACAAACCTTAATTTTTAGTATAATATATGTTCTTATTTGACTGGCGAAAGATTCATAAAGAGGCTAACGGCAACGCTGTAGAGATTGTGCGTATCGTACGGATGCTCGTACTGCGGCAAATACCTACAAATGCTGTAGACCCTATTTATAAATATTCGCAGAAAAACTTCCTTGGGGATAGCTTCATGCTCCATCCCGATGTACTGCTATACCATTCTTATAAGTACCGGTATCGTGAAATTGCACAATACATTGCATTGTGTGCCTTACGATCTACGGCGTACTTTCGCCTAACTAAAGATACAACACTAGACACCGTACTTCTGCCTGCAGAGGATATGGACACATTAATAAACAATAATAGGCTACTATACTTGGATGATTCACAAATCCTTCATTTCAAGTACGAAGAAGTCAACGCAAAGGAGATTCATTAAATGGCTATTTCATTTAATCAGCAGAAAGGTTCTGCACAAAAAAGTTCAGTTAGCAGTTTTCAGTACAAAGATGGCGACAACAAGTTCCGTCTAGTAGGCGACATTCTAGCTAGATACGTCTATTGGATAAACGGTGAGAATGGCAAGAACATTCCACTAGAGTGCTTATCCTTTGACCGCAACAAAGAAACCTTTAACAACCTAGAGAAAGATTGGGTTCGTGAGTTCTACCCTGACCTCAAGTGTGGCTGGAGCTACGCTACTCAGTGCATCGACAACGGTGAAGTTAAAGTGGTAAACCTAAAGAAGAAATTATGGGAGCAGATCATTACTGCTGCAGAAGACTTAGGTGACCCAACAGATCCAAGTACAGGCTGGGATGTTCAATTCAAGCGTGTAAAGACTGGCCCTCTGCCTTATAATGTAGAGTACCAACTCCAAGCTCTCAAGTGTAAGCCTCGCGCTTTGTCTGATGCAGAGATGGAAGTATTCGCAACTATTAAGTCTATGGATGAAGTAATGTCTCGTCCTACACCCGATGCTCAGAAAGAGCTACTAGATCGCCTACGCGATAACGCTGGTGAGACTTCAGAAATTGACGAAAGCATCGAAGATGAGTTCAAGATAGTATGATCTTATTTACGGCAGACTGGCACATTAAATTGGGGCAGAAGAATGTCCCAAAAGAGTGGGCTTTAAAACGATACAATATGTTTTTCGATCAAGTACACAGCTATTGTAAGCAGTGTGACAGCCACATTATTGGTGGTGACTTGTTTGATCGTCTGCCTAGTATGGAAGAACTGGAACTCTACTTTTCTTTTATTAGAAATGTTAGAGTTCCTACCATTATCTACGACGGTAATCATGAAGCGACAAAGAAGTACAAGACTTTTTTCAGTCAACTAAAGCAGGTTAGTAGAGATATTAACCCGCTTATACATATAGTTGATATGTCATATATTGATACTGACGTAGGTTTTGGTATTCTACCCTACGCAGATTTACATAGAGAAGGTAGTATAGAACACTTTGACACATCTCAACCTCTATTTACGCATGTACGAGGCGAAATACCTCCTCATGTAAAGCCAGAGGTAGATTTGGACAGGTTCGCAGATTTCCCCGTAGTATTTGCAGGCGATTTACACGCCCACAGCAATACGCAGAGAAACATAGTATACCCTGGTAGTCCTATGACAACTTCCTTTCATAGGAAAGAAGTATCGACAGGCTGTTTATTTATAAATGAAAAGACTTGGGGTTGGGTGTGGGAGCCGTTTGATCTACCACAGCTTATTAGAAAAACTGTAACAGATCCAAATGATATGATTGCTACAGAGTATCATCACACTATTTATGAAATAGAAGGGGATATTAAAGAACTCGCCTCAGTAGAGAACTCAGATTTACTTGATAAAAAAGTAATAAAGAGAAACTCAGAAGTGTCTCTAGTCTTAGATAAAGATATGAGTATAGAAGAAGAGTTAGTAGAGTATCTAAGCTATTATCTAGCAATACCAGAAGACGAAGTCGGCAACATTATAGGAACATACAATGATCACTCTCAAAAAGCTCAAGTGGAGTAACTGTTTCAGTTACGGACCTAATAACGAGTTAGACTTAAACGAGAACACAGTAACTCAAATCATTGGTTCCAATGGGATGGGTAAGTCTTCTATACCTCTAGTTATAGAAGAAGTTCTTTATAATAAGAACTCAAAAGGTATTAAAAAAGCAGATATCCCTAATCGTTATGTTAATGATGGGTATAGTATATATTTGCTTTTCGAGAAAGATGGCAGTACTTATGAAGTTGCTGTAGATAGAAAAAGCGGTATTAAGGTAGTACTAAAGAAAGATGGTGAAGATATATCTAGCCACACAGCTACAAATACTTACAAGACTCTACAGAATGTTATAGGCATTGACTTTAAAACTTTCTCACAGTTGGTATACCAGAATACAAATGCAAGTTTGCAATTTCTTACTGCTACTGATACTAATAGAAAGAAGTTCTTAATTGATCTTCTTCACTTAGATGCTTATGTAGAGTTATTTGAAATCTTCAAAGAAGCGTCAAGAGAGTCTGCTACTAAGATAACGGAGTTGAGTACAGAAGCAACAACGATTGAAAAATGGTTATCAAACAATAAATTGGAGAGTACGATAGTACTACCCATGTTAGATTTAGATATAAACACGGAGGATGATGAGAAGTCTTTCCGCTCTCTTTCAATAGAGTTGGAAAATATCTCCGAAAAAAATAAAAAAATCTTACAAAACAATCAATACAAAGATATGCTGTCCCGTATAGATATCAACCAAGTACAGAGTGCTTTACAGCAACTTCCTCCTGCGGAGTCCTACGATAAGTATCAGAGTGATGTAGGACAGTTAAATGCTGGTATAAAGTCAGCTAATGGCATGTTAGACAAGCTATTAAGGCTAGAGGATAAGTGTCCTACCTGCGAACAAGATATTGATACAGAGTTTAAGAATGAATTAGTACTACTAGAGAGAAATAAGCTATCTAAGTTAGACAGTGACAAAGACTTTAACGAAGATATGATACGACAGATAAAAAGAAATAATAATGCTAGGGGTAATTTATCTAAAGCAGAAAAAGAGTGGGAAGACCTATACAGAGGCATAGACAGTGACTTACCTAGTCAAATACTAGACAAAGAAGCGCTGGCCGATAACTTAGTAGAACTTGAAACTAAATTAAGAGCAGCAAAGACAGAGTTGGCTAAGATCGCAAAAGAGAACGAAGCTAGAACCAAGTCTAATACTCGTATAGAAATAATTCAAGCCCAGACTGATGGGTTTATAGAGAAGTTAAATAAGGCAAAAGCAGTGTTGGCACAACAAGCACAACTAGACTCTAACCTAGATGTATTGAAAAAAGCTTTTAGTACTAATGGACTACTAGCTTATAAGATAGAAAATCTGGTAAAAGAACTAGAAGAGCTTACAAACCAGTACCTTGCTGAGCTTTCAGATGGTCGTTTTACACTACAGTTCATTGTATCCAACGATAAGTTGAATGTACAGATTACTGATAATGAGGTCATAGTAGATATTCTAGCACTCTCTTCTGGAGAGCTTGCTAGAGTAAATACTGCTACACTAATTGCTATTCGTAAACTTATGAGTAGCATATCTAAGTCTAGGATTAATATATTATTCTTAGACGAAGTTATAAGTGTACTAGATGATGCGGGTAGAGAGAAGTTAGTAGAGGTTCTGTTAGCAGAAGACTTGAATACTTATGCCGTATCTCATGGATGGACACATCCTTTGCTAGAAAAGATTGAAGTAGTAAAACAAGGCAATATAAGTGCATTGGATAAGTAATGGTAGATTCACGAGCAAAAGGTGCCAGAGGTGAGTATCTCGTTAGAGATATGTTACGAGAGAGTACCGGTATGCAATTTGAGAGAGTTCCAAACTCGGGAGCTTTAGAGTATTTAAAGGGGGACTTATATGTACCCCACGAGAAAAATAGATTCTGCATAGAAGTAAAAAACTATGCAGAGTCTCCCTTAACGGATAGAATTTTTACGCAAGAAAAGACTAATAATCTAATAACTTGGTGGAAAAAACTTATAATACAAGCAGCAGGTGGAAAGCAAGAACCTTTGCTCTTCTTCAAGTACAACAGATCACCAGTATTTGTAGTAACTGAGAATATGCCAGATGTTTGTGAGAAGTGGATGTACATTAGTTTTCTAGATTGTTATGCTTTGCTTGCCGAAGATTGGTTAAAAAATGAACAAGTGAGATGGATAAATGGCGTTTAATTTTGCAGAGAAAGTAAATAATAGTAGTCCAAACACAACACTAATAGTAGATGCCTTAAACTTGGCGTTTAGATGGAAACATCAAGGACGTACAGATTTTAGATATGAGTACCAAAAAACTGTAGAATCACTAGCAAAGTCTTATGGCTGCGGTAGGATAGTAATTACAGCAGATTGGGGCTCTTCTTCTTATAGACGCAATATTAATGCTGAGTATAAACAGAATAGAAAAGATAAATTCGCTGACCAATCCGAAGAAGAAAAGATGGCCTTCGAAGAGTTCTTTTCAGAGTACGAGGCTTCACTAGAAGTCTTAAAAGAAGAAGGATACCCAATACTTAGGTTTAAAGGTGTAGAAGCTGACGATATCGCAGCACACCTAGTAAAAGATAAAGCTGAGTATGGATTAGAAGATGTTTGGATGATTTCTAGTGATCGAGACTGGGATCTGCTGATACAAGAAAATGTAGGTAGGTTCTCTTATGTAACACGTAAGGAAGTAACACTAGAAAACTGGCACGACCACTATGAGGTAACTCCAGAAGAGTACATATCCTTGAAGTGTTTGACAGGAGATAAGGGTGATAACGTTCCAGGTATTCCTGGTATCGGCCCTAAAAGAGCGTTTGATTTGATAAAACAGTATGGAGATGCACTGAGCATATACGATGCAGCACCGCTAGTAGGTAAGTATAAGTATATTCAGTCGTTAAATGAAAACTCGGAACAGATTTTACAAAACTACGAATTGATGGATTTAATAACATATTGTGATGACGCAATAGGAGCTGATAATATCTCAGCTATAAGGAGTTTAATGGGTGGACATTAATTATAAAAGGGATAAGTATCTATCTGAGTTTAGTATAAAAACTTTAGAGGACAGGTATTTTGTAGATGGTGAAACCTCACCGCAGGAAGCCTTCGCAAGAGCGGCGAAAGCGTTTGCAGATGATGATGCACACGCACAAAGATTATATGACTATGCTAGTAAGCTATGGTTTATGTTCTCTACGCCAATTTTATCGAATGGTGGCACTAAAAGAGGGATGCCGATTAGTTGTTTTCTAAACTATGTAGAAGATAGTCGTGAAGGGATTACAAATCACTACACAGAAAACGCTTATTTGTCCTCAGTTGGCGGCGGGGTCGGAGGATGTTGGAACGAAGTTCGGAGTGTAGGCTCGACAACGAGCAATGGCTCCGAAAGTACGGGAGTGATACCCTTTCTAAAAGTTGTAGACGCAGAAATGTTAGCATTCTCCCAAGGTGTAACTAGAAGAGGAAGCTATGCAGCATATCTTGACATATCTCATCCAGAAGTGGAAGAGTTTTTGGACGTTCGCAAGCCTACAGGCGGCGATGTTAACAGAAAGTCAACTAATCTTCATCATGGCGTTCTTTTGTCTGATGAGTTCATGGAACTTATAGAAAAGGCGACAAAGATAGAAGGATTTGATGATAGTTGGGATCTTGTTGATCCACACTCAGGTGAAATTAAGAAGACTGTTTCAGCTAAAACACTTTGGGTAAAACTTATCCAAAATCGTGTTGAAACTGGGGAACCGTACATTATGTTTAAGGACACTGTCCAAGAAGCAGTACCAGAGTTTCAGCAAAATTTAGGATTAACGGTTCATCACTCTAACCTATGCAGTGAGATTACTCTCGCTACAGACAAAGATAGAACAGCAGTATGTTGCCTATCGAGTGTCAACTTGGAAGAGTATGATGAATGGAAAGATAATGATGATTTCATTCCTGATTTAGTAAGAATGCTCGACAATGTAATTGAGTTTTTTATTAATAACGCACCAGATCAGCTTTCAAGAGCTAGTTACAGTGCTATGAGAGAAAGAAGTCTCGGATTAGGAGCAATGGGTTTCCATGCGTACTTACAAAGACATAGTATCCCGTTTGAATCTGCAATGGCTAAAGGACGAAATTTGCAGATGTTCGGAAGGATTAAAGGAGAGGCTGTTAGAGCTACAAGACAGCTCGCAACAGAACGAGGTGAATGCCCTGACGGAGAAGGCTACGGTGTGCGTAACGCTCATCTTCTTGCTATCGCTCCTAATGCCAGTTCTAGTATTATCTGCGGTAATACTTCTCCTTCAATTGAGCCTTACCGTGCTAATGCTTTTACCCAGAAAACTAAAAGCGGCTCTAGTCTCCTCAAAAACGAATACTTAGAGGATACTTTACAAGATTTAGGGTACGATACTGACGATGTGTGGAAAAGCATTCTCACTAATGGCGGTTCAGTACAACATCTAGAATTTTTAGACCAGTGGACAAAAGATGTATTTAAGACGGCAGTAGAGATTGACCAGAGATGGGTAATCGAGATGGCTGGTGATAGACAAGAGTTTATATGCCAGAGTCAGTCTTTAAACGTATTTTTCCCTGCTAATATTTCTAAGCAAGAACTTCACGCTGTTCACATGATGGCCTGGAAAAGAGGGGTAAAAACTTTGTATTATTTACGAAGTGAAGCAATGAAGAGAGCAGAAAATGTCTCTGATGAAGTACTAAGACAGTATATTTTTGATAGTATTGATGACGAAGGTTGTCTGGCGTGTGAGGGTTAAAGTATGAGTTTATTAGAAGAACGTGAGTATTACAAGCCTTTCAATTATCCATGGGCATTTGAGCACTATAAAGCTCAGCAGCATATGCATTGGCTTCCTGATGAAGTTAATCTAGCGGATGATTTGAAAGACTACAAAGAAAAGATGACAGATGGCAATAAAACTCTTATTGCAAATATCTTTCGTTTTTTCACACAAGCTGATGTAGATGTATGTTGTGGCTATGCCAAGCACTATCTTCCTACATTTAAGCAACCAGAAGTAAGAATGATGCTGTCTGCGTTCGCTGCTATGGAAGCAGTGCACCAGGAAGCATACTCGCTACTTTTGGAAACACTTGGGTTTGGGGATGATGAGTATCAAAAATTCTTCGAACACAAGGAGATGCTTGATAAGCATGAACACTTGAGCAATTTCGGTATGGATACTCCGATGGACATTGCAAAAACAATGGCTATCTACTCCGGATTTACAGAAGGTGTACAGTTGTTTAGTAGTTTTGCTATTTTGCTTAACTTCCCTAGACATAACTTGATGAAAGGTATGGGGCAGATTGTTACATGGTCGATACGTGATGAAACGTTACACGTTGAAGGTATGTCACAGCTATTCAGAACCTTTATTCAAGAGAACCCAGAACTATGGAATGATGATCTAAAGTATGAGATCTATTGCGCTGCAGAGCGAACAGTAGAGCTAGAAGATGCTTTTATTGACTTGTGTTTTAAGGGTGCGGAAGTGCCTGGTCTAACTCCACAAGAAGTAAAAGACTATATTCGTTATATTGCAGATCGAAGGCTATTAGGGCTGGGAATGAAGAAAATCTTTTCAAGTGGAGATAATCCTCTGCCTTGGCTAGATTATATGTTGAATGGCGTAGAACACGCTAATTTTTTCGAACAACGTGCCACTGAGTACTCTCGCGCTAGTACTACAGGTAATTGGCAAGACATTTTTAAATAAGGAACCTTATAATGACCGATGTACAAGATAAGCCAACATTAAGCTTTGACGACAAGAACTATGTAATTGAAGATCTAGAAGATACAGCAAGATACATAGTAGCCCAGCTACAAGATCTCAAGAGACAGGAAGCAGAAACTTCTGCTAAACTGGATCAGATCAAAGTAGCTGCGGAAGGATTCACCCAAAGGCTCAAAGTAGAGCTAGAGGATGATGAAGGTGAAGTAGCCGAAGGCGAGTTCACTCAGTAACAAAAAGGGGCCTTGCGCCCCTTTTTTATGTCTATTACTACGGAGCTACGGGAGACCCTGAAGGAGCCTCTGCATTTGATACTATACCTAGCTCAAGTGCTTGGTCTATCTGTGCTTCAACTCCTACAGCTATTGCGATACTGTTAGCATTACAGTGAGCCATTAAAATGGAGCTAATATAGCTAATAGCAGTGTCTGCTCTTGCTGTTGCTGAGTTTGTTATCCAGTCTGTTATATCTACAGCTACAGTATCAAGTGCTTTTTCCTGTGTGGATGTTAGTGTTATTGTAAAGTTTGTCATTTTTATATCCTTTTTATGTCTTTTTTTTTAATTATGCAGCACTGAGTAAACAGAAAGATACTGAGGAATACCCGCGATAGAACTGCCATCCCGATGCTGCAATAAAAAGCTGCATTGTAATGTAGTCGCCCGCAGAGCAATAAACTATATCTGTCCTGCCGATTCCAGTCGCATAGCTATTAGCGGCCGTATCATTATACCCATAAATTTGGTAAGGCGTTGTACCATGAACGTTTTGCACACCATTCTTTGCCCACACAGGGTGTACATAGCTAACTCCATGGGCATGAGCAGCCGATTGAAGAGCGTATACAGATGCACTGCATAGATAGTATCCTGCAATCGGTGCAGTAAATCTACCTGTTGAGTTACTCCAAGGCGATCCAACACTATTTTGGTACGCTGTAAATGCACACAAAGTATGTAGCTCGTTCCAACCTGCTGCTGTGTAGGAACTATGCCAGGCTCCTACCCCTACTGCAATAGCAGCAGGTTGTTTTGCCGACATATAACCTCTAGGTACAGTAACGTTGCCATAATTGCTTATTTTAATACCAGTCCTGGAGCCAGCAGCATAGCTTTCTGTAGTTGATAAGTGCATTTCACTGCCAAGAGTACCATCAGTGCGCGTGTATATACCTGCCTGTGCAGTTTGACCGTTGTGAGCATCAGACGCCCCGAAAGTTATTGCGTTACCAGCGAAGTCAGTTGCGCTGTTCGGATCAAGATGGATGGTGCCTTTTCCTAAACCCGCACCAGTATAAACAGTCCCCGAATCGTTAATGTCTAAGCCTGTAGCGTAGATTTTGTTGGTAACTGTTAGCGGGACCGCCACGGTAGCGCCGTAGGCATTTAAACTAAGCGAATCTACATTAAAACCGACAGTTCCCATAACACCGTTATGTTGAAAAACAGTATTTTTTCCGAGTTTATCTAATCGGAGGGTGAGGTTACCGTCGTTCTGCGTCAGCCCAATTGAAGCCCCAGTATCTTGGCTTCCACTTCCACCCTGCTCGCCAGTACTCGGAGGGTCGCTTGTGTCGTTTATGTTAATTACACCAGTCATATTTAGGTCTAAGTTCACAGCCGTCGTCAACGCCATTGAACCAGAGCTTAGGGCAATCGTGGTACCGTCGATGTTGAAATTGTCGATGTCGATGCCAGCGTCTGCTGTAATCTTACCGGTAGATGTCAGCGTACCACTAACTTCTAGAGCACTCAAAGTACCTACACTAGTAATATTTGTTTGAGCAGCAGTAGATAGAGTACCGTCTATAGCTCCTGTAGGGCTAGCACTGTCTGCTAATCTCCTTGAAATTGATTTTGCCATTAGTTATTCTCCAGTGTTTCAATCCTTTGCGTTAGTGCTTCAATGGTGGCTTGTTGTTCTTTTAGAGCTTCAACAAAAAGCCCTGCCATGTTGCCATAGGCGACACTTAAATATGAGCCGTCTTCGGGCTGCTGACCGTTTATTGCACCCTCTACAGCTTCGGGCAATACAGCAAGCAAATCTTGTGCGAGTACTCCGGTATGGCGAACGTCATATTGAAAGCCGGTAGCGGGGTCTACCTCACTTAAGTCGGTGCGTTTGTAAGTGATGCCAGTCAAGGCAGAAACTTTTGACATTGCATTTGGGATAGTTTCGATGTCTGTTTTCAAACGCGCATCTGAGTTTGCGGTAACGGTAGCAATTGTATAGATACCAGTGCCAATCGCGGTCTGAGTAGTTCCGCCAGCTCGCCATTGCATCTGGTGTCCTAACCCATTTCTTGCTCCCGGGTTAGTTCCCGTAGTCTCGTAGTTTGGCTCATAGCTGTAGCAAAGCCCGTATAGATTTCCACCGGTTGAGCCATCGGCAGCTATTTTATAAGTGGTTCCCATTCCCCACATGTGTGCAAGCTTGATGGGGCTGTAAATGCCATACATACCTCTACGCCTACCGTCAGCCAAGACTTGATTTGAAATCTGTAATCCATCGCTGTCCCATTCGCAAGCTTTTGTACCGTCGTCAGTACCAAGTGCAATGGTTTGAGCATCAATTCTTAGATTGCCGTAATCAGATGTGGCTCTGTCGTAGGCTTGTATGTAACTGAGAGATCCGGGCACTAACTCAATACCGTGTTGATTTGTACCCTCTGCCACGACAAATTTATTTGTCGGATTACTAGTACCAATACCCACGTAGCCTGATGAGTCAATACGCATTTTTTCGCTCAAATGAGCACTATTTGCGCGAGTAGAAAAGCCTAAATAACTCGCGTAGTTTCCTCCCGTAGCATTTTCTTTTGAGCCATTTATGGCACCAAAGGTTACCGCTGAGTTTGTTCCATCGTCACCTTGGAAAGCTAATCCGCCACCCGTCCCTGCCGCAGCAGTAGCTGTATCGTAGATTGAGGCAACAGCATACGAACCTGAACCCGTTGATACCGCAGCACCTGCTCCTGCGATAGTTGCTCTCATGTTGTAAGTGGAGCTAGTCCCAATACCCAAGTTGCCTGCTTCTGTAATACGCATACTTTCTACTGCATCTGCGCTACCCGTTCCTGACGGATGTGTAAAGAAAGCTAGTCCGTTGCTATCAGTGTCACTACCACCAGTATTAACAGCTGCTATAGCACTTGAGCCACTACCGCCTGTTGAAAAAGAAATAGCTCCTCCAAACTCACCAGCACCGGCGCCAGAAACAGGTTGAATATGGATACCGCCACGAGCCTGTCCTGAGTTTGTAACTACATAGTTAGTCCCTAATATGTCTATTTTAGCAATAGGCGAACCAGTACCAATACCCACATTCTCACTACTATCAATAGTTATAGCAGTAGCATTAGAATTATCTACAATTCCAGGAGTACTTCCCATCTCTTTTGGTATTTTTATTAAAGCCATTAGTTGTTCTCCAGTTTAATTATCTGACCAGCCATTCTTCAATGCCAGCACTGATGTCTTTGATTTTGATCCAGTTTGATCCCGTTGGTTGCCCTTTGTGAATTCGGAGTTTACCCATCAACCCAACAATGTCCCATTCAACTCTGTTCTCTCTTGAAACGTAGGATTGAGCTTCATCGTAATCAGGACTTAATTGTTTATCACCATTTGAATCTAAGTCATACGACCCAAAATCATCACGCAGATATTTTCCACGCCACCTTTCCATATCATTGTCGCCAATCATTGCGGGGTTTGCAGAAATTACGCCTATAATTTGAGACGCATCATCTTCAGATGTAGCCACTCGTATTTTTCCGCTGTCAAGAACTACGCTGTTACCCCTGCGATCCTCAGCAGAGGAATTGCCGTCTAGCCATTCAAAAAACTCAGCGTAGTCAGCACCGCCTCCGCTAAAAGTACCGTCCGCAAACACGTTGCCATCTCCACGAACCTTAAACTCTTTGTCACTAACTCCCGCAGTCCAACAGTTAAAGATGTCAAACGCACTGTTAGCTGTTCTAGCGGTTCCTACTAGAAAAATACCGTTTGCGCCACATGAAGTAGAACTGTTATATACAGTCATAGTCTGTGAGCCGGTTGTGTGAGAACTTTGCACACCAGCCGCAATAACAGCAGAACCACCCAAAGTAGTACCCGTTGAACCTACAAGAAGGGAGCCGCTGGAGTCTATACGCATGCGTTCTGTAAAACCGCCGGTTCGGAAAACATAAGCACCGCTGTTCACATCAAAAATATTGTTAGTACCGTCAGTCTGCATACGGATAAAGTCACCGCCAGGCTCACTCGCCTGTATTGCGCCTTGA
>TARA_R110000772_G_scaffold160585_2_pt1 | contig 12285 bp, 20 predicted proteins | sample TARA_R110000772 | Tara Oceans TARA_R110000772 (sample SAMEA4397948) | marine metagenome | biome: Polar Biome; feature: [SRF] surface water layer (ENVO:00010504); material: water (ENVO:00002006), including particulate matter (ENVO:01000060) such as... | depth 5 m | reverse complement strand
AATCTATCCTGAGATACAGTGCACTTAGGCAATATAAAAGCTTTTTTTTTATTCCTAAAAGTTAATTCACTTTCTGTTGGAATAGTCAATATACGTTCTATTTTTTCATATGTAGTTTTATCTTGATTACATAATACTTTATTTATTTCCCCTGAAGTAGACAGGACACCATAAATAGTGTCCTGTTCTAATCCAAAGTAAGTTAAAGCATCAGTATCAAAATTCTGATATACTGATTTATTTTTCATTGTTTTTTACTTTATTGTCATTTTAATAATTTCTGAATTCATCATTAATTTATTAAACTTTTGTTTATTTCCGCTGAATATATTTCTTACAATCATATACTTTAAATCATTTGTAAAATAATCTTTTGTACATAATGCAATTAATCTATCCGTTACTTTCTGAGTGATCTTATTATCTTTTGCATATAGTAAAGAATAATTAGATAATCTTGTTGCAAGAGTTGCTGCTATATCTGCACGATATGCATCATCTTGACCGATACAACCTCTAAGCTCACCAAGGATATATTGCTCATTATCATGAGTCAATAAATCTTTAGGTGTTACCAGTTTGTCCAGTTTATTATTAATAAAAGTAGTAAACATAGAAGCAAATGCATCTCCTACAGAACCTTCACCAATCATTTGAATTAGTGCTAAGTTATTTTCAAAAGAATCAAAACTTGATATAGCATTAAAGAATGTTGTGATAGATCTTGCATTTGTTTCTTGTGTTACTAATTCTGGATGAAGTAATAAAAAGTTAATACATCTAGTATCAATGTTTGCACTTTCTGCCCATTCTGCCCATGTTTCAACATCAAACCTAAGATTAGCAGTAATATATCTTGTCTTTTGCGCAGAGTCAACACTATTCACCATATAATCTCCATTATCAGGATTTGCTGTTAGTATAATATGCCAGTCTTTTGGTAATGTCCATGAGATATAGCTTTGTCTATCAATCAATTCCATACATGCTTGTATAAATCTAGTATCTGCACGGTTCCAATCATCTAATAATAGAATGCCTCCTTCTTTTTTATCTGCAATCCATTCTGGAGCACAGTAAGACATTCTGTTCTTACCTGTCATTTTATATCCAGTCTTTAGATACTCCTGTACTGCAAGTTCATCAACCCACATTCCAACTTTTTTAGTTGTTTTTTGAGTTATATTTGCTATATCTTTAGATGCTGCTGCTCTTTGTGCGGCTGTATAATTCATGCTATCTCCCATTGTTTTTGAAACAATTTTTTCTTTATACATCTGAAATTGACGTACCGGGAAACCTACTAAATCACCTAGCTCTTCTATCTGTGCTAAGTTTAACTTAACAAAGTTTAAATCATTTTCTTTTGCTAGTTCTACTATATTGGAAGTTTTACCAATACCTGATTCACCTACAACTTCAACTGCAACAGGAAGCTTTCCATCTTCTTGTAGTGATCTGTTGTTAGTGATAATGTGGTTTAAAAATCCTTTTAATTCTTTTGCGTTTAAATTTACTTGTGCCATTGTTTATTTTATTTTTAATTTGTTTATAATTCTGCTGTGAATGAACAACTCCCTTGTTCTTTTATACACTCTTGTATTTTTTTGCCAATTCTATAATCAAAGAACTCTAATAATTGTTCTTCGTTTAAGGGCTTTTTATCTCCTTTTTTTAAGTACTCCTCAAATGTAATTTGTACATCATCATTTGGTCCATATAGATCATAATAAGTTTTCAAATATCCACCATATTTACCCATTCTATCTTCTATGCGTTTAAGCTCTGTTTCTAGACCTTCTAGATTAGCTTCATCATAATAATAATCTAAGTGTCCTGGGTTTTGACCTTCTACACCAAATCTATCTGCTGCTGTACTTGATTGAGAACCAAAGACAAACTTGCCTTCAATATCTCCTGAATAATACCTTCCCATATTAATTTAATTTTATCACTTTTCCTGGTAATTTATCATTCATATCAGATATACTACTAAGTACCCATAAAGTATTCTTAGGACAGTCATCTGGAGAATATGCTTCACCATCTGTTAAATATACTAGAGCTGTGTATTTACCATACTTATTATAATGATCTATTACTGGTTGAAAGGATGTTCCTCCTCTACCTTTTATAGCCCAATCTTTCTTTGGATTAAAGTCTTCTACAGAATTTAAATTTGTATCACATTGTGCTATTGTAATCTTATGTCCTGTTTTATACATATGATGCATTTCACTCATAAACTCAACTAGTTCATCGCTAGATACTGATGCTGATGTATCAACAGCAACAAGAATGTGATTTTTAAACTTAATCTTGAGTCCTGGACTACCTGCATAACGTTTGTTATACTTTCTTCTAAGCTTCTTTGTATAAACTATAGAAGAATTACCTACAAACCTTTTTAAATAACCTTTCCAATCAAATTTAGCAGGTTCAATATGAAGAAGTCTTTTAATTAATTCAGATAACTCTCCAGGAACATTTCCTTGTTTTTTAATTGTGGTTTCTGCTGCTTCTTTCAACTGATGTTCTACTTGCTTTTCAACAAGTTTTTTTTCAGCACTAGATAATTCATCAAATTCATCCCATGTTTGATGGTCATATGGTGTTTCACCATTCATTTCATTCATAAAATTATCTAAAGACGGAGATGTTCCATCTTCTTGAGCTTTATCAAGTATATCATAATAAACTTTTGTACCTGCTTTAACTGGTAAATTAAGTTCTGGAAAACTTGATAGTAATAACCCACCTTCAGGTAGATTACTATTCTTTATATATTGATTGATTTCTAAGTCAGCTGCAATATTAAACAACTTATGATCAGGATACCTATCTCTTATAGTTAGATGTCCAAATGCTATATGCAATAGCTCATGTTTTATCAAACCAAATCTATGATCTTCTGATAGATCATTAAAAAAGTCTGGATTAATGGCTAATTGCATACCTATACCATGTTTACTAACACCTGCAGTAGGTAAATCAGTGGTATATTTCTTATTGATACCAATCAAAAAAAGCCCGTAAAAGGGCTCTGTAAAAATTAAACTTTTGGTTGTTCTAGCAACCATATCTTGTATATTTATCATAATAATTCTTTATATATTTTTATGTCATTTATATTTATATATTTAATAATTCTTTCTTTTAAAATCATGGATTGATTAGTAATTTGAAGTTTAGCATCTTTTTGATTTTTATTATATTCATTTTTAAATTTAAGTCTTTTTTCAAAAGTTAATCTACGAGTTATAATACAAGCAATTATATGTTCTTTATAGTAATTACTATTTATAAAACATTGGAATGCTAAATCAAAGTCTTCATCATGTCCTTTAAACATTTTGATAAGGTCATTATATACACTCTTTGATATTAAATTCATTGTATTATTTCTATATATACACCTGGATTTTCTTTATTATATTCATATTGATCAAAAGCAGGAATTAAAAATTCTGCATTATCATCTTCTATCCATCCTGCTTTAACCATATCATCTTGCACTGTTTGTGCAGGATTCAAATAGTCAAATTTATGACGACTTCCTCTTATAAAAGTAAATTGTATTTTCACAGGTAGCTTATGTTTTTTTAACTCTTCCTTAAATTCTTCAGCATATTTTTCATAATACTCTTTGGTGTTTTTACGGTAGTTCATAACAGTTTTACTTGCTATAAAGTATTTACCTGTCCATCGTCTACCATTCTTGCTAGAAGGTACATTCCCTGGTATCCACCATTTTTTATTTTTTATATTATTATTTTCTAAATTTTCCATCCAAAACCATTCTTTACCATAATTCATAATATTTTATTTATTGTTTCTTTTAATAAAATTTTTAATTCTGCATGAACTTTATCAAACCCATGTTTTTCCATTGCATCTGATATGTCTTTAGACATAGATAGTACACAACCGTGTAAACCATATAAATTTTTATACTTTTCTATAGCTTCTAAACCTGCTTGATCATTATCAAATAATGTTATGACTTTTTTATATCTACCTTTTAGATGCTCTATAATATGAGGTTTAATCATTGTATTTTCACTATCAGGAGCAATTACTTCTATATTATAACCCATTCCTTTAAGACATATTGCATCTTTAAGCGATGAGCATATTATCAAATATGGTTCTTTAAACTTTAATTGATCAAAACCTTGTATATAAGATTTAACTTTATGAAACTTATGCTTACCTCTTGGTTGATATATTTTATATACTTCTCCTTCTGTATCAAAGTAACCATACATAAATGGTTTTCTGATAGTTATGCTATTAACCTCATTATTCTCTTCCTGTATAAGATTATAGTATTCTATAGGATAAACATTGTACTCATTTAATATCTTGGAACCTATTCTGTATTGCAACCAATATCTTGCATCATTTTCATTCCAACTTCTTTTTTTAATATAATCTACCTCCCATTTATTTTTTACATTGAATTCAACTTCTAATGACTTACCATTCTTAGAAATATAATTGTTATAGTCACTTAGTATTCTGTTCATTGCATTTGAATAATTAATATCAAATAGCATTTGAACTAAATCAATTTTGTCACCATTTTTACCAGTAGAAAAGTCTTTAAACTTATACTGCATTATAGATTTATCTACATATATGCAAAAGCTTGGTGTCTTTTCTGAAGGATTAAAAACGGATTTAATTTTTATATCCTGTCCCGTTAAGGTTTCTGATAAACTTAGATAATATTGAAATATCCAATAGCTCGGTATACTTGATGCTGATGTTTGTAAATTTTTTGTATTTATCATAAATAAAAAAGCCGGTTACAATATTACATTATAACCGGCATAATTTAAATTAAAATTAAAATTCAAAATCACTACCTGATTTACTAGCAGGTTCAAATGATTCTGTTTCTTTATTTTCTGATTGAGGTACTTTTCTTAAATGGTTTGAATTATCAGCATCAAACTTAAGTAAGTTAGAATTAGTAACATCTATAGATTCCATTGGTACACCATCTTTACTTGGCTTAGGTAGATACATGTCATTATTTACATAACCTTCTTTATTCATCCACTCTCTTGAACCTAGACATACATTAATATATTCTGGTCCTGAGAGTAAAGTATTACATTGATTCATAAATTCTTCAACGTCAATTGCTTCAATAGAATCTACCTGATCTCTTTTATCAAGAGTTTCACTCAATACCATCATAGCTTTCATTACTTCATCTACTTTAGATATTTTTTTCCCATTAGGAAGAGTAGCATCTTTAAATGCATATGGACTAAACCTTACTCTAGCTACTTGACCATCATAACGTGGGCCATCAGGGTTATTTACATCTACTAAGAAACCATTAAATTCACCTACTATAGGTTTAGTTTCTAAATGTAATACAATATTGTATGCTTCTGCATCATATGGTGTAGCAACATATGTAATTTGATTTACTTTAACTGTGTGATTACCTGGTCCCATTACTGGTTTAACGTTGCCTGAACCTGCAGACATGCCTTTTGTACTTAACATAATTTTTCTTTTAATAATTTTTCTTTAAATAATTTTTTATTAATTCTCATAATCAATAATACTTGATCTAACAATTTGTAGATCATTTGGAATAAATTCTTCATCAAACATACCCATAGGGGATTTGCAAGTATTTTCTCCATTGTTCTGAGTTTCAAACCCATAAATTAGACTTCCATCTTCTTCTTTATTTATTTTAGCAAATAATACTATAGAAAATAATCCTTCTAATGTCAATGCATTATCAATCATTTTACCTACAGTTTTTGCTTTTACTCTACGTCTACCATTAATATCTGTAGATTCTTCTGAATGTGTCAAGAAAAAACATAATAAGTCTTCTCTTAAATCTTTAGGAAGCTTTGCTACCTGTGCAAGATTAGCTGCTATCTGAGTAAATTTTTCATAACCTTTTTCATTAGCCTTATCAAAATACTCAAAACTGGACATATACTGCCAATCATCAATTATTAAGTTTTTAATGTGAGGCATCTTATCACTAATATGCTTCATTGCTTTATATACGCCTGCACCACTTGAAACATTTATCATGTTACCATTTGGATTATCTTTATCTAAAACTGTATACATCTTTTTCCATCCTTTAAATGGTAAAGGTTTACCTGCAATATTTATAATTGCTGTTTCATCAGGATTTAATTTTCTAATTGATGTTGACTTGCCTGAACCTGATTCAGCAATAACTAATACTCCTATTCCCATAATTTAATTTTTATTTAATGATTTAATTGATTCATTTATATTATTTAATGCAATAGTTAGATCTCCTATTTTTGCTAATACTTTATCCATATCATTATAATCATCTGGATTTTTTATAAGCTTATTTGCATTATCATTAGAGCTTGTAAATTTATTACTTTGAATTACTGCATTTTTATCTATTACTTTTAATTCATTTACAGGTACTAAATGTCTTTCAAATCCTGAGCTACTTGTTACTAATTCATATTCTTCTTTCCAATGAGGATTATACTTATACAAATATAAAGTTCTTTTTAGATCTTCAGAATCATAATCAATACTTACAAACTCAGTATATATATCTTCTTTCTTATCCAATTCACTTGGGAAGAAACTAATATACTTTTCATCTTTACCTTTTGGTCTATAAGCCATTTTAGGTATATATAGTTGGTCTACATCTCCAGTAGTCTGGAAATAATCTTCATGCAGTATTTTTAAATCTGCTACTTTTGTTTTTCTTTCTTGTGGACTCATATTATCTTATATCTTGTTGTGGTGTATTCATTTCTTCAATTCTCATTTCTTCAAACACCGCTTTGAAAAAACTCATTCTTGTATCACCATTCCTTGCTTTAAGAAAGTGTAATACAAGATCTCTATCACTCTCTATTATATATCTATCAGGCCCATATAGTCTAATCTTTTGTTTTGCTGGTCTGTTGATACCTATTAAAGTATCAGCATGTTGTAGCATTGCATCTGATCCAAATATATCTGACTCAAGAATATAATTACCGTATTTTGCTTGTTGTGCACGTTCAGGACTATCAATATTTCTATTCAATTGTGATAAAGCAATAAATAGACATGGATATATACGTTTTGTTTGTGTAAAAAACTCACCTAATTCAAATAACATATCTAATGTATTATTTTGATACGGTGCTCTTTTCACAAGCATTGTATGATCCAAAGTTATCATTGTTTTCTTACCATTATGTTTATTCATATACATGTCTATTTGATCACGCATCTGATTAACAGTCATAGGTTTACTTATTATATCAACCGGATACTTTACACGTTCTTTAGCATACTGATGACATGAGTTTATAATATCAGGCTTTAACTTATAACCAGCACTACATAGTTCTTTGTATGTTTTACCTGTTACAGAACTAAATTCGCGCATTGCTGATGTTCTACCCACCATCTCAAACTGAAACTCTAATACTCTAAAGTCGTCATTAGGATTAAGCATAAAAGACTCACGTATTATCTGATCTTTAATTAATGTTTTACCTGAACCTGGTCTACCACCCATAACAGTTAAAGTATTCCACTCAAGACCGTCTGTAGTTGCATCATTAAACTTAGCCCAAGGTGTATATATAGATTTCTCTTCACCATTGGCCCTTTTTGTCATATACTTTAGCGCTTCATTAAACGCAGTGTATTGACCCGCCCATTCTTCTTGTGCTTTACTCATAACATTTTTTTATAATTAAACAATCTTGACTTTTACAATTTAAACATTTTACTTCTTCCTCATTAGATTCAAACTCTGCTTTGCACTTACAGCATTTATGGTAATAAAATGTATCTATCATACTACTTTTTCTGTAAAATGTTCAGATTTAGTTTGTATACCATCTCTTATCATATCACAATAATCTGATAAAGTAGAAGTTTTAACTTTGTGTTTATCTTGTTTTGCAATAAAGTATTGACTTGTCTGCATATATAGATAGTCTGTTGTTACATATTCACTTACATACATCTTAGTTGCTTTCATTACTTCTTCCCATGTATAGTCATATGTTTCAAAGAACCATCTAAATGATTCATTTAAAGCTTTAACGTTTTGTCTTGCTGGTTTACCGTGTGGTAATTTACCTGAAGGAAAAGTTTCTCTATAAATGTTTATTTTTTTAAAAAACTCCTTACCCATTAACTCTTCATCAGTCTTTTTCTTAGCTGTTATAAAATAACTATTTATTTTTGATACTAAACTTTTACCTTTATCAGTCATTTTATATAGCTTACCATCATATTCTAAATATTCATTAGATACTAAATTTACTTTATCTTCTTTAATACTAGATAAAGCTGGAAGTTGTATTTTATTCTTTATTGAAAACAAGAGCATAACTTGATTTGGAGTCAACTTTTGCTTTAAAATTATCTGAAATATTTTCCACATGTTTTTTTATTTTACTATTTATATTATTAATAATGTCTCCTATAACTATATCATTTGTTTCCATCATATCACTGCAAAATTTTAATGCATGTATAACTGTACTATGATCTCTATCTAAGAATAAGCCAATTTCTGTTCTATTGTAGCCAAACATAGTTGCAAAGTAAGAAAATACATGTCTTACATTTTTAACTACACTTTTTCTTGATGGATCTCTAATATCATTTATATGCTCATAGTTTGGATGTTCATTAATAACTTCTACTGCTATTTTAGCAAGTGTCTCCATAGATAATCTTGTTGAGCTAATGGAATAAGGTAGTATAAATACATTGATACCATACTCTTTCTTTATTTCTGTCTGTAATTTATTACATTTATTGTAATATTCTTTAAACTTTTCTGCATTCATTATTTTACCAATTGATATTTGATTTATTTAGTTTATTTAATTCTTTATTTATATTGTTAAATATGTCTTTAGAATCCCATACACCACCTTTATAAGCGGCTGATGCAGGATGAGGACATTTTAATATTATCTGATTAGATAATTTAATCTCCCAAATTTCAGCTTTTTTTCCCATTAATCCAAATATAAATTTGTCATTCTTATTAATAGATTCAAATAAATATTCAGTAAAAGGTTTCCATAAATGAAAGTGCGAGCCTATGTTATTTATTTGACAAGTGAATGCCGTATTGATAAGCAATACACCTTGATTAGACCAACATCTTAAGTCATTATGCTGTGTGCCAATTGCTTTGTTTATATATTGTAGAGACTTTTCTATTCTATCTTTTTTACTACAGCTAAATGCTATTCCATCTGCTACACCTAACTGTGGATAAGGATCCTGTCCCAATATAACAACATTTGTTTTATTATATGGACTTTCTATAAATGCATTTAGTATATCATAATATTTAGGTGTAAAATTTGTACCAGAATTATGGTTGTCTATAAGCGTATTTGTAATTTTATGAAATATCTCACCATTCATAAATGGGTATAATATATCTTCCCATCCTGATCCAATAATTTTTATTTTAAGTTTATTAATAACTTCTTCTATATCTATTATGTTGTTCATATTTTATTTTTAATTTATTTTTTGTATGTTTGTATAATTATGTCTGAAGAAAATAAAAGATTAGAAACATTTGATACTTATGATTTTACTAAAATTATTAAAAACATAGAAGTATCAACTGCTTATATACCTGGACTACAAAGGATTACATCTCAATTAATTTTAGATGAGACTGATAGAGCAAGTGATTTACCTGATATATTCAAAAAATTTGAAGATATGGTCACTCTACCTATTGATGATCCTAAAAGAAAAGATTTAGTATTTGACAGATTTGAATCTGATTTATATACTTTATACTCTCTTACCCAATTATTTAAGTATCATGCACAAGAACAGAACCTTAATATCAAGACTAAAACAACTGCAACTCAAGAAGATCTAAATAATCTTGGTGATATGCTTGTTAAAGGTCAAGATATCACGGAGCAGCTTAATGATATTAATAGTAAAATGGAAATAGTGAAATAATTTTTTAATAATTTGCGCCTTAGTTTGGGGTAAGTAATTACCTGAGTTGCATATTATTAAAATCTCCTATTTCTATACAGGTTTGAATAACCATATTTAGTTCATCTTTTGTACAATCTGCAAAAGACTTACAATACTCTGTACCATCTGATATAATACACATACCTGTTTGTCTTTTAACAGTTAGTTTCATTTCTTCAAATGTATAGCCAATTTCTTGTGCTATTTCTCTAATCATTGCATGAATTCTACCTAACTGAGGTAAAGAACCTTTACCAGTTGATGCGCTAATAAACATTTCAAGTTTACTACCATCAGGTAATTGTTTCATAAACCTATTAAATTTATTATTTTCTACTTTGATTGGAAATTGAAGTGCACTATCCTTGACAGTGCATTTAATATATACTGAATTTTTCATTTAAATTTACTAACGTTGTAATGTATGATCCAGGTTGTTCATCACCTGGATCAGATACTATTATTTCTATAAGATTCATTATTTAAATCTAAGTACGTTATTCTCAACTAATATAAACTCTTGAGCGCAAGAGCTACATTGTATTTCAGTTTCATTTCTCATTATTGAATTATTCATACAATTTGGACATAGATGATCTTCTACAGGTATAAACTCTTCACAAGTAACTCTTGCTAAGTCTTGTAGATAAACATCATAATCTCCTTTGTATTCACGTTCAATCTTTTCCATAAATATTTCTTTCATTTTTCCCATAACCTTATTTTATTGGTGAATTATACTTATTTGGGGTGATTTATGCTTAATTTTATCATCATTTTACCATGATTGATTTGCTACACAAAAGTTCTCACCTACATATGCATCTATCCATATATCTTGGTCAAAACAAAATATTTTTTTGTTTCCTGAACAACTATTTCTGATTTCTAACCAGTAACAATCTTCATCAATACCATCATTTGCAATAGTACCGCAATTACAGTTTGAGTTTGAACTTGGAGTTGTAGTTTCATTTGAGCAGCCACTAAATATTGCTGCAGTTAATAATAATATTAATAATACTTTTTTCATTTTAATTTAATTTTCTAATTCGTTATAATATTCAATTTTGTGAGAATTAAAGTTTTTAAGTGCTTGGTTTAACCACTCTTCATCCTTAGTTCCTTTATAGCATAAGATGTGACAAATAGCTGTATCATCTGGATTTAATCTAAGCAGTCTGCCTATGCGTTGAGCACTCTTTCTTTCATTCCCATATGAGTGCATTATAATACCTTGTTTTAAGTCAGGTATAGTAACACCCTCTGATAATTGCAAAACGCAAGAAAGAGTCTTTATGGTACCTTCAGAGAACAATTTTAAGTTGTCTTCTGAATTTTTATTGCTTGAGTGGTAACTATGTTTACATAATTTATCAGCTTGTTCATGTGTATTAGCAAATACAATGCATTTACTTGATATACGATTTAGTAAACTTTTAACATACTTGTCCTTAGTAGTGTAACTCATTAATGCTTTCATTCTAAGTATAGATGCAAATTGTTTTTGTTTACCGGGATTTGCTTCATCAACTCTTTTTGTATGATACATGTAATCATTTACCTCACTTGTAAACCATTGACCACCATTTTTCTTTTTCTTTTTATGGGTAGTTAGTTCAGATAAGTTTAATTCATGAATAATTACTCTATAATCATTTAATATATTTGAGTCAGTAGCATCATCCACAGTGAATACATACTTTACAGGAAAGAATTTCTGATGCATGTGATACTTTACACTCAATGTATCTTTTATAGGAGTACCGGTTAGACCTATTATTCTACCTTTATGCTTATCCAAGAAAGGTAAATGTGATGGTAGAACATTATGACACTCATCTAAATAGACAATATCATAATTATTATTAACTTTATTTATAGATCTGTATGTAGTATAAGTAATATTATCTTCATAGCGCTCAAGATTTAACTTTTTAAGTTCTTCTGACCATGACTTTATGATTGATAACTTTGGTACTGCAACTAATACTTTTATATCTTTATGATAATTAGATTGCATATCTTTAATAGCAATTCTAGTTTTACCAACTCCCATACTTATAGCTGCACTACATCTAGAATACTTAGAAATTTCTATTAAGCATTTTTCTTGTACTGTATCTTTAGTCTGCATCTTTTACAAATTGACCGTTTATCATTTTACCTGTACGTTTTGCTATTACATTATAAGCTGACTCTAGACAAGATTCTAAAGATATGTCTTGCATTTTAGCTTGTATAATTAATGTAACCATGATA
>TARA_R110000772_G_scaffold50499_3_pt1 | contig 12317 bp, 8 predicted proteins | sample TARA_R110000772 | Tara Oceans TARA_R110000772 (sample SAMEA4397948) | marine metagenome | biome: Polar Biome; feature: [SRF] surface water layer (ENVO:00010504); material: water (ENVO:00002006), including particulate matter (ENVO:01000060) such as... | depth 5 m | reverse complement strand
TCTGGATTAAAAACACTTTTAATACTAGAAGAGTATTGTAAGCCATAATAATTGTTTCTAGTTTCATTAGTATTGTGTCTATATAAATTCCCTGCCTTAAAAGTATAAAAATACCCATTCATACCTTTCATGTAGTCTGGATAGAAAGTATAAAACGAAGGCCATCCCGGAGAATTTACACCGTTATTATATGTTAATGTTTTATTTGCCATAATTTTTTATTTAAGGACAACTCTGTACTCCGTTACTATCTACAGCACCATTATTTAACGTAGCAAAGTATGTATTGGTTCCAGCCACTTGATAAACATAAACTCCTGAGGATACAGCTGTACCCGACTGGTCACTATAAATTATGACACCTGCGCCAGGCCCTGTTCCTACTGTAGTATAAATAGTTTCGTCTAACGTACCACTATAACTACAAGCTAATGTAGGGTTAGCTACTTGGTGCACTGCAAAAGAATAATAAGTTACACAAGTTGTTACCGTTGCTACATTTCCAGCTCCTCCAGAAATAGTTATAGCTGTGCTGTTAGTAGTTTTATAAAACCCATCTGCTAATACATTGGCTTTACAAGCGTCAGTATAACAAGTGTCGTTAACTATCGGGTCTCCAGATACGTTATCGTGAGTATATGTAGTTGCTACAGTTGATAATGCACATGCCGCAGTTGCATCAGCCGCAGAAACACTACCCGTCCAGCTTGTTCCAAAAACAAAGCTTGAAGGCCCTGCCACAGTTCCGTTACCACTTGTTATTTGATAAAAAGAAGTAGCATTTAATTTATAAGCTCCATTAGGTAAAACTGTAACCCCATTATCTGACCACGCTGTGTCTCCAACTGATGGTAAAGTTCCTGATCCATTATGATAATATGTTTGGCTTACAGTAGAAGCACAAGCTAATGCAGAGGTAGACTGAACTCCTGCGCTTTGGAATTGAGTATTTCCTGCTGGGCAATTAGCTATAACTGCTACAGTTCCATTATTTGAGGTAATTTCCATATAAATTCCGTTTCCTGATGTAGATATTAAACGATACCCGTTTCCTATAATAGAAGACATACATTCGTCTAGATAAACTATATCATTAACTACAGGTAGTGCTGCTGCTCCATTGTGATATAAATTTAACGATTGAGGTGTTCCGCATGCTGCTGTAGACGTTCCTTGTGATGTACTAACTGAAAATGATGTGCCACTTAAAAAAGCACCAACAACTCCTACCAATCCACTTGAGTTTGTTATTTGATAATAAGTATTATTACTATTTATTTTATAAAATCCAACAGGTAAAACTGTAACTCCATTATCTGACCATGCTGTGTCATTAACAACAGGAAGAGTTCCTGATCCGTCATGATAATAATTATTTGTACTACTTCCAGCACAAGCTAATGCAGATGATGTTTGTATTGAACCACTGTCAAATTGAGTGTTTCCTGCTGGACATGCTGTTTTAGATATAACAACACCATTAGCGACTTCTATTACATCTGTTCCAACTTTGTAAAATCCGGCTGATAATGTTGTTAACCCGCTGTTATCTTCAAAAACCCAATTGTGTAAAATAGGGGTGGCATTAGAATTTAAGTAACTTTGAGCAAAATAATATGTTTGATCTTGAGTTGCCGAACAAGCACCGCTTGATGTTGATTCTACGGTATTAGAAGTAAAAGAAGGTAGTGAAACAGGGCATGAAACATTAATATCAAAAACTGTACTATTACAAGGCCCTATAAAATTAAGCTCCAAAAGCTGAGGTGTTGCTGTCGTTTTTGGAATAACCATAGTTGAATAGCTCGGAGAACCATTCGTATAATTTATTTGTGATGCTCCAGGCAATACTGTTACTGTAGGGGCAGAAGGGGTAGGGAATGTTCCTCCTGTATAATTTGAGGTGTTTAAAACAAAAGTAGTTCCTTGAGTATTACAATCACTAGGAAGATTTCCAATATAAGTCGCTTGACCTATTCTATATATTTCAGAAGTATCCATTATATCAGCACTTAACGTAAGCTGAGTATTGCTATCAATAACTGTTACAAACGCATCAGTACTATCAGGAACACAAACCACTTTATCTCCAATATTTACCGTAGAAGTAAATGTAGCTGAAGAGTCTATTAATTTATTAGTAGCCACACCTGTAGATGTTCCTTGAAAAGGATCTGAACCTGCTAAATACCCAAAGGTAATGGAAGATAATTTGTTGTATAATTGATTATCAAATAGAGCAATTATACCATCTGGAACATTTCTAGGGTTAAAATAAATTACAATAGCTCCAACATCACCCGCAGTATTCCCCATATTCACCTCTAAATTATAAAAACCTTGGGCCCCGCTTCCTGCTATTGTGCCACCACAAGTTACTGGACAAGTAGGGCAAGCATTAACAGATCCTAATACACCTCCACTTTGTATTCTATATGATGTAGTTCCATTTACTTGATACGTATTATCAGGCGCAGCAGTTTGTCCAGATGCATCAGTATATAATCCTGTTGTTGTATCAAAAGTAGTTCCTTCATCAATATAATAAGTATCAGGTGTTTCACTTATACAACACAATGTGTTTGGTGTTGTGTTATAATCTAATAATTGAATAATTTTGCATTCACAATTTACTGCAGCAGCCAATACGGAAACTCCATCCCAGTATCTATATGTAGCAACACCTTCTACTGGAGCTTGATAATACCCAGCTACCCCTAACACAGTTAATGCAGGGTCAGTACAAATCTTTGTTGCTGTAGAGAACAAAGTGGTGTCTATATAAAATGTGTTGTCAGTTGCCATATTTTTAACAAGTTAATAAATTTTGTACCATTCCACTAGAGTTTACATAAATTACTGAAGTAGCGCTTAACGAATAATATCCTGCCGACACTATAGTTGTCCCTTGATCATCTGAATAAACAAAATTATTTACAACTGGAGTGGAACCAGTTCCGTTATGATAATAAGGTGTTGATTGTGATAATCCACAAGCTTCAGTTCTAGTTGATTTCATAATTGAACCGTTAAATGTTGTATAAGTACATCCAGTACAACATACATCATCAGCGCTTACTGTACTAAAACATAAAGGTATAGCTGTTCCACATGGATCACAAGTTGTTGGCGGTAATAAAAAATTAGGTTTAACTCCCACCCCAGCCACTTGCTCTCTTACAACATTAGATGATTGATAAAATTGAGGTATAGAAGGGATAAATAAATTAGCATCATCATAAACCGTTATTGCTGTTAAAAAGTCCTCTGTATCTATATAATATAATGAGGTTGTTCCCGTACAACATGCAGCTGTTATCGTACCATGTCTTAAATCTATAGAAGTAGGAGTTCTATAATCCCATATTAAATATAAATAAGTAAGATTTGTTGGGTTGCTGTATGTAAATGGCGCTTGATATAATCCTGTAGAAGGATTAGTTATAGGCGTTACATTAGTAGCAGCAGCCGTTATAGTTGCCCAATCTGCTTCCACATAAGCTGTGTTTGAAACTAAATATTTAAATTTATCTACAGTATTGTCAAATACAAAATCATCAAAATCTTTTTTGTTTGATTGTAATATGACCTCAGCTCCACTTACAGGAAATAACCCCACCGAACTTTGTCCTGTAGTAGAAATCCAACTCTCTACTGGAGTCGTAGCATCTTGAAACTCAATTAACTCACTTGAAGTTGCGCTTATTATAGATCCAGAAGTCCAATAATATTGATTATGAATAAACTTGCCATTGTCTGCTGGCGTGCCTAGTGTCATTTGTATTATTTTTAATTCTTCTGTTTGTGGACATGCAGAAAGAATATTGTAAGAAGATAATTCAGATGGAGTAACAGTTAAAACTGCTGTAGAAGGGACTGCTAAAGACTTGTTAAAGCTTAAAAAACTACTCCCTGTAATAGATTGGTTTATAACTATTGCGCCATTCCATACTACTTTTAAATTAACCGATCCTGTTACAACATAAGTAAATTTTACATTTCCTTGAGCTGTACCAAAATTAACAGTATAACTTGAAACGCTTGTAGTTCCTTGCCTTGCTATAGTAGAGTTACAATTTATTTCTGTAGCAACTACAGGTAAAGAAAAATCGTTATTGGATAAAACATATTCGTTCATGTAAGGATCAAATCCACCTAACTTTTGAGTGTCGAAGTTGTCAATAAATAAATCTCTAAAATAAGATCTCATTCCAATTTCTGAAACCACTGTTAATTGTTCTTGCGTTCCGCTTCCTGATAATTTTAATACTGAATTTCTTTTAGCATCCGTAAAGTACTTATCAAACCCATGAGTAATAAAACTTTCAGGGTTGTGACTAATTCCATACTCTTCTAATCTTGCTATCTGAGTTCCTAAAACTTCAGCCGTATTAGTAATAGCACCTCCAGCAGCTGCACTAGAAAGTAAATTTTTACCCGCCAATACATAAGATATTTTATCTTCTTGTAAAACTAAAATGTCAGTTTCTCTTCCGCTTAAAATTTGTATAGGGCCATAGCTTACTTCTAAATCTTTAAAATTTACTAACCCTAAATTAAATTCATTTAGTCTATTTATATTTGTTTCTTCATTATATATCCCACTATAAGTCAGCCCAGCATATCTATCCGCTTCTTTAAAATCTTGTGATGAAACAGATGTTACTCTTTGTCCTAGAGTAAATGATTGACCTACTAAAGAATCTTGTACTTTAAAACTTTCAATACCATTTCCAAAAGCAAAACAATCAAAAAACCCAAGAGTCATTATTGCTGGCAATGTAGCTGTTTGGTTTTGATCTCCTACAGCTGTGCCTGACATATGAAATCCTCCTGTTATATCATAAGCTTTATCATCTTCATAATATATATCATTATCTACATCAACAGGAATAGTCTCAAATGATACTAAAGTATTAGAAAGTTGAACATTAATCCTTCCGTTAATCCTTGATTTATGCCCTCCAACTCCTTGAGTTCCTGCTTTTATAGCTAAATATAAAAAATTAGTTTGCCCAGTTCCTGTCGATGGCGCATTACCAGAAGTGGTTCTAAATTGATATCTATTATTTCCTTCTTGCGGTATTGGATAATCTTGATTTAATGGAGGTAAAGGTGTTGTGTTGTAAAATGTATTGTCATTAGCATTTTCATCTCCACTACTTGAATCTGTTCCTCCTTGAAAATCAATATTTTCTCCTATAACAAATTCATATAAATTTGCATAATTTTGAGATGCTTGAAAAGTTTTGTCATAAGAATAAAATCTTGCGCCTGAATTATTTCCTCTAGCCGTTCTACTGAAATTAATATTAAAAGTAACTAAACTACCTTCAGGTATTTCTAAATTTGTGTTTTCGCTTGTCGAATCTATAAAACAAGGGATTTGAATAGAAGGATAGTTTCTTCTTGAACTATCTGATTCATAATTAGATTGCCATCCTGTTGACTCTGCTGCTGTATCAACACTAAAAGTCGTTGGCTTCATTTCCATATAAAGCCCTGGAAGCTCTGATATATAAGGTTCAGCTGTAATGCCTCCTATTATAGTTTGTATATTAGCTTTAGGAGTTAAAAAATTTTGTCCTTGAGCCGCTACTGCTAAAGCCTCTGCTGTTTGATAATTACTTAAAGCACCATTATTATCAGTTTTAACTCTCAGTATATCTCCTGTTTTTACTTTACTTTGATTTTGTCCTTCTAACTTAAAATACACAGTATTAGTGGTGGTGTCAGAGTAATAAAAATTACTAAAAATAGTCTCATAAGGGCCTTCCGCTCTTTTAACTACAAATTTATATCTAGTCGCCCAGCTTGGAGGTCGTTGAGTAATAGGGATAGTGGTCTTAATTTGGTTTTTATTTTCCGAATCTGATGCAGGGATAAAAACAGTGTTATCAGGAGAAACTAAAGCGGTTGTACTTCTTAAATATTCATCCATATACACCACCCCAACTTCATAGTTTCTATTACTATGTAAACTTTTAGTGTTTCCATTTCCTAAAAATATAGCAAAAGCTTGAGTAAACTTGTAATAACCATATAAAGGCGCTACAGTTCCTCCAGTTGCTAATGTGTCTAAAAACTTCATAGCAGGTATCTGAAAACTAACTATATCACTTCCTGGAGTTGTAGTAATTAAAAACCCTTGATCTAAACCTGTTATTCCACTTGCTGTTTTACCCCACGTAATATCAGCATCACTGTCAACAGGGTTTTCTATAGCGCAATTAAAAGTGTCTGTAAAACTAGTCCCTTCTGTACAAGCATTGGCTACTGTTTGAAAATATTCGATAGAACTCCCAATACTTGCTTTAAAAGCATCGCTACTAGCCATTTCATATACGGTGTTGTATTTTTGTGGCAACGTAAATATTGTAGAAATTTGAGTAGATGTTTGTTGTCCTGTTGTTGTTCCGCTGTTTCCAGTATAACTATCCCAAGAAAAAGTAAAAGTAAAATCTAAAAATGCGCCACTATTTAATTTACCTGATACAATAGCAAGGTCTATACTAACAGTGCTATTAGCTACTGTTTTATTAGTGTCTATTGTATAATTAACACCACTTGTATAGGTGGTTGTTAAATCTTCTACATCAATTCCCGCAGAAACTTTTTCGGTTTCAAACGTCATTTGAGAATTAGAACCATTAGCATCAATTAAATTTCTTCCATCATGATAATTTCCATATATCAATCTGTTAGCCATTACAGTCTGAGCTTTTGCCACTAAAGGCACATTGTCATATAATCTTAGTAATTCGCTTTCAGGTAAAATAGTATAAATCTTGCTATTAGAAAAAGATTGAGTTTGAATTGAATTATCTGGCCACCCATAATCTTCTTTTTTAAATTTCTCTATAATATTTAAAAGATTAGAATCAGCAAACTTAAATATTAAATCTATTCCTGTAACATTAGATCCTCCTGTATTAAAAGATATATTTACAGCGTTATAAATGTTTTTCATTCCACTATTTAAATTAGTGGCTATATCTAAACTAAAAACTCCAGGAACAAACGCTATATCGCTAAATTGAGAGATTGCAGAATATTCATCATCTTTATATTGATACCTATAAGCAAAAGAAATCATACGAGTTTCCATGTAATTTGCTTCAGTAGCTTGAGTAATAAGAGAAATTGATGGTGCAGCTACAGGAGGCTGAACTATAACATTAACGTCTTCAGCTGTTACGTTTAAATAAGTCTTTGTAATATTTATTTTTCTAGGTGGATTTAAGTTGTCTGTCCAAAATAATAAATCTCCTAACTTATTAACTCCTGTAATTAAATAAGAAGAATCAAAATTTAATACCGTCCCAGCATCTATAACGTGATAATTTAATAACGTAGTTGTGGTATTGAAAGAAACAATCATGTCAGCTGTAGGAGATGTAACAAACCAGTATAAGGTTTCTTTAGCGCCATCTTCATATGCTCCTATACATTTAGCTCCTGTTAATATAGCGCCATTATAATATAGTGTAGTAAGCTGATCGTTTCCTTTAGAGTTTTCTACTGCACCTATTTCACTTGTTTCCGTAGCACCAAGCCTACAGTTAATAGCCTCAATATATTCGCCTGGCGGAACTAAGCGCTCATCCACACTTTGGTTCATTCTACCAGCAATAAAATTTGTGTTTACTATTGGCATTTTACTTTATCCATTTATTCTGTCCTCTCATATTCATTAAGAGTCTTCCGGGGTGAATATTACTTAATCTAATTTTAGCATTTCTTAATAAAGAAGATTTATCTTTTCTAGCTCTATTAACTATATATTCTTGAACATTCAGTTTACTGTTTAAAATAGAATATCTTATATAAGCGTATATAAATTCTTCAAATAATTTGTTAACACTAATATCAGCATCTACACCTTTTTCCATTCCATCTGAAACATACTCTAATACTATAGACATGCTAGATTGTGAAGAGCTAAAATTAATCACACCTCTTTGTTTATCTATAACAAAAGTCTGGTTTTGATTAGCTGTTTCGGTGTTTAATCCAAATCTTGCTCCTATCGCAAAATCAAAATACCAACACCCATCCACATTCCATCCGGATTGATTGTCGTATGGACTATTAGAGTTTAAATAAATACTTTGTTTATTGCTTCTAAAATCTACATCAAGAACAGAATCCTGTGGCCTTAATACATTTCCATTTTGATCGTAAATTATTTTTCCAGTTTCATCTTGTAAGTATGTAGTTGCCCAACCCGCTTGAATGTTTTCTGTCAACGGATATAATGTTCCGTTTCTATATTCAGATATTCTAACCCAATTAACGTAATCAGACGGTAAAATAAACTTAAGCTCATCACCTAAATCCATTTGTAATATTTTTATTTCCTTCATCGCATCGTAGTTCAATTCTTGAACACCACGTTTTGCGTGAAATAATACTTGGTATCTATCTATGTTGTTTATAAGAGAATTATTCCCTTGATACATCAACATAAAATTATTTACAATATCATCCAAAGAAACATACTGGTATGAACCCCAATTTTTATCTTCAGGAATTGCTCCTGAATTTGCGTAATATGCGTAATCGTTTATAAAAGCCATATCTTATGCTTGTGTTTGGTTATCTTCTGCTATTTCTTGCTGTCCAAATTGGTAGACTTCAGATTCTCTAATTTCAATTCCTATGTATTGACATATTTTTGCTACTATTCCTGGTTCATCAGATAATGGTAATTCAAAATCTTGATAATCAGCAGCAGCAGAATTAAATAATGGTGTCCCGTTAACTAAAGTTGCATACGTCCAGTTTGGCGGTAATGGATACCTTACGTATTCCGCTAGCATTGATCCAGGCGTTATTATTGTGTCTGGATATACAGATATACTGTTCCCTAATTTACCTGTTGTTGCTTTACCTATAATACTACTTGTTGCCCCTCCTAACACGTAAGCAGGGTATCCAGTTGATGGTGAAGTTAAAGGTGAATTATTTAAATAAAATATCTTATTTTGATTTACTCTTTCTGCTTCCACTATACCAGCTGTTGTAGCTATAGCGTAAGAATCTCCAGCCACACCTCCAATATCAAATATAGTAGAACTTAAAGTTAATTGTGATTGACTGTCTACAGAAATTACATAAGCGCTAAAACCTGCATATATACTTGTTGAAGTTGTATTAGTAACTATTTGTCCAGGCTTTACTATGTTGCTATTTTGAAAAAAAGCTGCAACATCAGTTAATTGATTAGCGACACCTACTGCTGTAGTAACTCCGTTATCAATTACATTAGGATAATAATTTATTTTACTTATAAAATAATAATCATTAGGTAAAAAATAGAAATTATTACCTTGTTGAATTAACCCTTTAGTTACAGAAAAACTATCTATAACTTCTATTAGGCTTTTTACGATATCTGCATATCCTGTTCCTGAAACTCTTTGATTTTGTTTTACTATCCAGCTGTTATACTGATAAAAATAGTCCTCAAATAAATCCATTTGCGCTTGTTGAGCATACAGATTAAAATCTTGAGGCGCTATATACCCATAATTGTTTTTATTAGCTATAGCTAAAACAGTATTTCTAACTGAGTTAATCATATTAAATTCTTTTTACAAATATAGTCAAAAAAAAAGAGGTTACTTTTTTTGCAACCTCCCTTTTATTTAATAAAAAAAATATCTATGATACTCTCAAAATAAAAAATTCTTGTCCACCTAACCAAGTTGCGTTGGTAACACTAACAGAAGGATTTAATATTCCTGGAAATTCATACGCCACATCTGGCCAAGAAGTTCCTAAAGAATCTACAATTGCATCATTGACTCCTTGTCTAAACGCTATAAGAGATCCTATAGTAGAAGAGTATGCGTAATCTATCTTCCCAGCATCTGTTCCAGCCGAGCCATATGTAATATCAATTACTGCACTTGAGTTTGATCCTAGAGAAACATCAGCTATACTTGCTGACCTCATTATTTTATTATGATTGTCAGGGCTAATTTTAGACACTAAATAATTATCAGCGCTAACAAATATATCATCTGATACCCCTAACTTGCCCGCTTCTACAGATGTTACTGTAGCGCTTGATCCTCCTGTTATATCTACTACGTAATCTCCAATCTGGACATTTGCTGTAATAAAATTAACTCCAGATCCGTCTACTAAAAAGTTTGTTTCGGTAGCGCTAGCTGTTCCGTATTGTAATTTAGTATATTCTGGCATGTATATAAAGTATCCTGTTGCGTCTGGAACTCCACCACCTTGAGCGGAAGTTACGCTAATAGCAACTAAAGCTAATTCAGTATCAGATGTTACTGCTGTTACTAAATATTTTTGCCCTCCAGCGTCAGAGCCAGCGCCAGTATCTCTATCCCATACAATTGCATTTGGTAAAACAAATTGTGTAAAAGTAGCTCCAGAGTCAGTTAATGTTAAAGCCGATGACCCATCAGCTGTTGATGTGCCTGATACAACTACATTAAGTTGTTTAAAGTTTATAAATTTTTCCATTTTTTGTTTCATTATGCTATTGCTATTGAAGCTAGCGGGTTAGTAAATACTCCTGTTACTGAAGATTGTATAGATCCATTAGGGCTATGTAATTCTGTTACATTTGTCCATCCTGTTTTTAATGCGTCTGTTACTGCTGTTTGAACCGATTCTAAAAGAATTGGAGCAGCAAAAGCAGAAGCATAAGTTAATGTTACTGTTTTTCCTCCTAAATATTCTAACGAAACAGTTGTGTCTGTAGGTTGACCAATACTTGTTAACCCTGTAATTGAAACTAATTGTCTTTGACTGTTAGTTCCGTCACCGTCTAAAACCGGTATGCTTAAAAATTTTTCCATAATAATAATAATTTATGAGTTAATGTTATGCTATATCAATTCCTGATACTGCGAATGTTGGGTATATTTTTTTACTCACATCAGTCCATGCTGATGATAATACATCTGCCATTTCTGACTGTATGAATTCTCTGAATTGTGTTCCAGAATTTGTGGCTGATGCCGCCCCTACAGTTGCGTGAGTAATAGTTACCACCTTACCGCTTCCGTAATTTAAAGTTGTTGTAGTAGCTGATGCCGCTATAACAAGCTTTACGTCACCACAAGGAACTAGTTGGTATCCTTCTCCAGTGACAGCTATGTTTAAAAATTTGTCCATAATAATAATAATTTATGAGTTAATAAAGGACAAAGATACCAAAAAAAAACCACCTTTTTTGGAGGTGGCTTTCTATTTACCATCCGAAGAAGGCAAGTAGCTTTAGATTTACAGTTTCGTAAAAAACTGATGACGTTAAACATTTGAGTGACTTAATTGTAAATATAAAAAATACTTATCTTTTAAACAATTAATCTTTCTTTAATTTTTTCTTAAGAAACTTATAGGCTTCGATACCTTCATCACTTTGTAGATATGAATTAATAACAAAATAAGGATCTTGATTAAAAGGAACTGTTAACATTTTCTTTTTGTTTCCAGGCAAATTATAATAAACATCTTTTTCATTGTTTCTAAACGCTATAAAACCTGCATCTAAAAAGCCATGTACTTCGTTTTGTAATTCTAATAAAGGATCGTTTACAGTTTCCGTAAAGTCTTCAGGATTATTTTTAGCATAAATTAATATGTCTCTTTTTAATTCTGGTATAGTTAACGAATTAGCTGTATTTCCCATTAATATTCTAGAAATAGAAATTAATTTTTCTGTAGATAATCCTTTTGCTAATATTTGTGCGTCTAGCTCAGCCACTACATATTCAAGCTCAATAGCCGCATCTTTTTCTTTATTAATTTCTTCAAATAACATTCCGTTTCCAGGATGAAAATGTAAAAATTGTTGTAATACTTGGTTTTCTCTTTCAACAACAAGCATTCCGTCTTCAAAAATAACCGGCTCTATAATAGCATTACCATCTTGCTCATCTTCAAATGGGCTTTTTTGGTTTCTTGCATAACGTAGTGGGCGGTTAACTCCTTGGTCTTCATCAAAATGTAGTAAAGGAGATCGAACAGAGTGTCTTGAGGATAACATATAACAAAGAGGTCTCTCTTCTCTTTTTAATCTATATGCCTTAGTAACTAATTGGGTATTCTTGTTTTTCATAATAATATAATTTAATTTGATTTAAAAAAAATAAATATTACCCCCGTCTTTAAAACGAGGGTAAAATCTATACAATAATCTAGCTTTGGAATAAGAAGAAGTTGTTTGCACCTAAAGTACATACAGCTCTTTCCGATAGGAAGTTTACTTCCATCGCATCCAAGTTAGAAGTCGCAGCACCACCAGCAGAACCAGTAATCCACGTCTTGTAACG
>TARA_R110000772_G_scaffold6421_2_pt1 | contig 12356 bp, 7 predicted proteins | sample TARA_R110000772 | Tara Oceans TARA_R110000772 (sample SAMEA4397948) | marine metagenome | biome: Polar Biome; feature: [SRF] surface water layer (ENVO:00010504); material: water (ENVO:00002006), including particulate matter (ENVO:01000060) such as... | depth 5 m | reverse complement strand
TGTTTTCATTTTATAAGCTGCTTCTCCAGGTTTTATATTATAAACAATTGTCTCGTCGTTGTAAAAATTGTTTAATTCTTTTAAGTTATCAGTTCCTTTTGCTATAAAATTGTTTACACTTTTAGTTGTTTTTTCAACTAAATAATTTGCTTTTTCAGCTTCATTTATAGCTGTAAATTTAGCTTTTGAAGTGTATTTTCTTATTAATTCTTTATCTAAAACAGTATCTACGTCTATTTCTCCCTCTATATAGTCTTCATATTTGCCGTTTTTAGCATCTCTTTCGATTTTAAGCTTTAAATTTTTTCTGGTAAGATCTTGAACTTCTTTAGAGTTTATAGTTAAAGGCTCTTCTCTTTTAATACCATTAGTAACATCTGAAATATTTAACTGTTGTAAAGATTCTTTTAATTCTTTTTCATAAGGTTGAACAACTATTACAGAGCTACTTTTACCAATGCTCCCAACAACGCTACCGCCTCCTGAATAAATTCTTTTTTCTTGTAGAGCAAAACTTATATTATCAGCTTTTTGTTGTATTTCTATTCTATCATCTACTGATAATCCTAAAACGCCAGATTTATCATTGATAGATCGATTTTCTAAGTAAATTTTCTTTTTTTCTTCTTCAGTAGTTCCTGGTGCAAATGAAAAGTCGTTAAAATCTAATGCATCTTTAAATAATTCATCTACAGCATCTTCTTGTTGAGCCGTAGTGTTTTTTATATCTTCAAGCACAGAATTATCTAAAGAAGCTCCTAGAAACTTTATAAATGCTTTCTGAGCAGCTTTAGGACTTTGATCGTATGTTCCTGGTTCAAATAATGATTTAACTTCGTGAACATTACCTCTTGGATCTTGAATTATTACAAAGTCTTTAACTCCTCTTTGTTTTTGTTTTTTTACTTCATCTGGTATTTTAATACCTGATCTTTCCATAGCTTCAAGCATCTCCATAGTATACCTACCGTCCGTATATGAATTACTAGGTGTCCATATTTTATATCCTTCTGGTAAAGAGCCTTGAAAAGCTAATCTAAAACCTTCTGCACCGTAATCATCTCCAGAAGCTTTGTCTGGTGTAAAAAACCCTACATCAAAAACATTTTCTTTTTTTAATCTATCTTCAAACTCTGATACAGTTTCTTTACGACTTTTTGTTACAAATGCACCGTCTTCAAGTTGGTCTAAATATTCAACTTCTTCAGGTCTATCTTCAATTTCAGCAACTTCTCTTTTGTCTATTTCGTCTTGAGCGTCAGTACCTGGAGCTAATACATCACCTGAATAATTATCTTCAGGTAAGTAACCACCTCTTTTGAACTCGTCATATTCTACTATAGTTGCTATTTGATTTTCATAGCTAGGTGCTACTATAGGTTCAATTAAAGCTTGATTAACATCTTCAACAGTGTTTAACTTATCTTTCTCTCTCTGTGCTTCAGGATGATCTTCTAACCAGTTATTAAAGTCTTGCTTTTCTTTATAAACAGAACCCATGTCATCATAGTGATCATAATCTATTTCTCCATCTATTGTTTTAGGTACAAATGGCTGAGGGTTTTCTACAACTTCTTTTTCTTCATAAGTTTTTCCTCCTTCAACAGCTGATTGACCTCCAAGATTAACTCTACCTGCCAGCATGTCATCTATTGTAGCTCTTACTTCATCACTATAATTATATAGTGTTCCAAAAACTTCATTAACAAACTCTCCATCATTTTTCAACATAGTTGAAAACTCTTGAGAATTATATGGGCTGTCAGATGTTGAAGCATAAGCTTCATATAGTAAATCTTCTGGATTCATATTATTTATTATATGTTTCAATTAAATTTTCTGTTAAAGCATCAAGAAATAAATCTTCAGTAAACGTATCCGGATCATATCCCATACCAGCGTAAACGCTTCTAGGATTTTTACCATTTATGCTTGATAATAAATAACCTTTTCCTTCATCTGTTTCTCTAAACTCTTTAAGACTATCTACATCTAATGTTACTACATTTTCAGTTATAGGCTGCATGCTATATATAATCTTTGAACTATCATTAGGATTAGGTATTTTTTCCATTTTTGTCTTAGCAACTAAATTTCCATTTTGATCCTCAACCATAACAGGTTGAGCTTTTACTACGCTAAAATCATATTCAGAATTTTGGTATTTTTGAATACCCTTATCTAAAAAGTCTTTACGACTTTTAAAACCTTCTGGAGAAAATATTTCTACTTGTTCAAAAAACTTAGCGGGTTTGTTTGGGCCATCTTTTTGAGCATAATTTCTATATTCAGTTAAACTTGTTGCAATTTTAGGACTACCATAAGTAACATTACCTTGAGCATCTACTTCTTTATTAAATTTGCCAATATTAAAACTTCTTCCATTAGCGTCTGGAACAATGCCTACATCACCATCGCCATTGTAAATAGACTGATATATTGGTATCATCTCGTTAAATTGAGCATCTGGATCATTTAGTATAGAATCTTCGTCATTTTTATCTAATTTTCTGTCTTTAATATCTTTATAAACTCTATAACCTCCTACAAAGTTGTCCATATCTTGTTTAAAAATAGATATTTTATTATCATACTCAGCTTGTATTTTGCTTACTTCTGCAGCGCTCATATCTGGATCAGCTATCTTCTCTAAAAATTCAGTCCTCATAGACAGTAAATTTTCCATAATAGCATCATTTTGAACATTTTTAGCTCCTCCTACTTCAAAATCACCTATTTTAGCAGCAATACCTTCTAAGTGAGCAAAATCTTTATCAAACTTATTTAATGCTTTATACTCTCTTTGGTCTTTTTTAGCAGTTGCTTTTTCTGCTTCTTTCTTATTAACAGCAGCTTGTCTTTGAATATTTTCAGTTACTCCTTTCATAGAAGTAAAAAACTGAGCTATGTTTCTAGCTCCTTGATCAATTTTCATTCGTACTGCCTGCGGATTATCGTATGCTCCCATATTTTATTAATTTTTATTATTAAACAATATATCCAACACCTGGATCTGTTCCATAATCTATATTTTCCCATGTTATATCTTCTACACCAATTTTTTTATAGGTATTTCCGGGACCTCTCCCTACCCCGGGGGCATCTCACCAATACCTCCAGCTGCCATGCCGGCTCCTTGTGCAAATCCAGCTACACCAGAAGCTAAAGCAGCTTGACCAGCTTGAGTAAGATCCATAGCCTGTTGACCAGCTACTTGCTGTAATCCAGCTGTTCTTTGCAATTGCATAATATCTCTTTGCTCTTGCCTGCCATAAGCACCAATTTCTTCTTGAATAGCGGCTTGCTCTAAAGCCATTTGCTGTTGTTGTTTTTGCTGCTCGCCTTGTAAATAAAGTTGTTGATTTTTAAGTTCTTGATTTTCTATGCTAGCGGCTACCTGTGCCTTGCTTGAGGCGGCTTGTCTAGCTAAAGCAGTTGCGGCACCAGAACCACCACCTGATCTATTAATAGCATTTAAAGTATTAGCTAAAGCCTCATCTGTTTCTTCCATTTTTAAATTAACACCTTGCATTGCTACAGCATTATTTTGATATGGATTAAATATATCATCTTTCATAGCCCTTATATCGTCAGACTTATTTATTACTTGCTGTCTGTTTGCTTCTAATCTTCTTAATTCAGAAGCTGCTAATTCTTCTTTTCTACGTTGTTTTGCGGCAGATCTATTGTTTTGTGAGTTCTGTGCGATGCCCATACCTAGGCTTCCTAAAGCTGTTACTGCCCCTATAACTATTGATGCAATTCCTGACATATTTTATTGTTTTTGTTTTAAATAATCTTTGTATTCACCTCTATTTAAAGCGAATAATCTTTTTTCTATAATATCAATATTTTTTTCATTATTAGGATTAGAATGTATATTAACCCATATAGCATCTTCTACCACTTCTATAACTCTTTGAGTCCCTGGTTGAGATATTGTGTAGTAAGGTGCTTTAAAATAGTTTACGTTTTCAGCATCGGCAACTTTAACTGTACCGTGCATTAAAAACCAAGAGTGTAATTCTTTATGTATAGCTCCTACTATTAAAGTATCTTTTTTAACGTCCATACGTCTCATATAGACGCCTTCTGTGAAATCATCTATTATTTCTAATGATTCAGCTTCTCTAACTGTTTTCTTGCCATCTCCGATGATATTAACACCGTCTGCTATATTAATTAAGTTAGTTAATAAATTATCTATTTTATTTTCTCTTTGTGTTATTAAATTTGATTCCATTTGTTTTGTTAGTGTTTTTAAATTAGTAATATAATTTACTAACAACTCTGTATTTTCTTTTATGTTTTTTAAGGCAAAAAATTTATTATCTTTAAAATAAACATTAGGATTTGAAGAGTGATTAACATATCTACCTAATTCAGTTTTATAATTATTATTTAAAACTTTACCTATTAAAGAATCTTTACTATAACATTTAGTAGTAAAACAACCAATACCATGTATATGTGATTTTTTTAGTTTTATCTCTTTGTTTTCATGTTTTACTTTATGAGAGTTGACAACTTCTTTAACAAATCTTTCTTCAGTATAACCTATAATATTTAAATAATCTTCGTATGTTTCATTCATTTATTGTGATGATAATACATAATTTGATGATACTGAAAACAACTGTTTAGCTCCTCCAACATCTGTGCTAGTATCTATTGACATTTTTACTGTCATTATATAACCTTTTACACCGCTAACACTATTTCCAAATATAACCTCTCCTGGTCTAGCAACACTGGAGTTTATTAAATTAGCTACGTAATCATTTTCTTTTCTATCAAAACCAGCTCTAAATATAGGTTCTGTTAAAGCAGCTGGATATACGTTTCCAGCACTATCATATTGGCCTTCAACAAAACTTTTTATAGAAGCTGTAGTATCCTGATATTGATTAAAAGATCCAGTGTTTTTTACTTGATCAAAACCTTCAAAGTCTGATACATAGCTATCAACTTCCCAGCCACTGTTACCTTCGTATGAAATAGTATTAAAGTTTTTTACTATAGTAGGGTTAGGGTTAAATATAAATCTAACAAAAGAGTCAGCAGGAATAGTAGCATCATAAAACTTACCTCTATTATTAGAAATGGTTTCGTCATAATGCTTGTATACATTAGTATTGATAAAAGTAAAAAAGTTATTTTTTAAACTACCCATAAAAACAGGTTTGTAACTATAAAAGCTAGTCCATCCTTTTACTTGCTCATCAAAACCTAAAGTATCAAAAGTACTATCAGAAGTAGATATAGTTCTTGGTTTAGTTTGCAAAGAAATAGTATACGCGGATTGGTGTGCATCCCATGATCCTAATATAACTCCTTTTCTAAAAGTTACAAAATTAACAAAAGAATAAGTTGCAGCAGCCCCAAAATCAAATGTTCCATTTAATGTCACTCCACTTGGCCCGCTTACAATATCTATTACATAAAGATTAGTAGAAGTAACAACACCTCCGCTAGTAACAACCTCAACCATAGCCCCAATTTCAACATTCGCTGTTCCACCGCCTAAACCACCAACAGTAATTTGGTTGTCAACTCCAGAAGTACCACCTGTAATATTTGAAGTTATAACTTGCCTTTGTGGTGTGTCTGATATTTGAGCTAAAGTGTCTCTAAAATAATCTTTCATACCATAGCCTGATATTTCTGTTATACCATCTCTAGAAAGTCTAAGAATGGAAGCTCTATCTTTATCTGCAAAATATTTTCTATATCCGTACTCAGCAAAGCTTTCAGGATTTCTACTTATACCATATTCACCTAAATAAGGAACGTCTTGACCTAACACATTTACATTACCGGTTTCTAAAGAACCTTGGTCACCAGAATATATAGCATTTTTATTTATTAAAACTTTACTAACTTTAGATTCTTGAAATACATTTAAATTAGTGTCTTCAGTATATAGTTTTTGTATTGATCCATTTCTAGGATCTAAGTCTTTTACTAGTGGATCTGCTATAGAAAAAACATTAGTTTCGTTAAAACCTGTTCTAGTATTTAATAGTCCAGAATATATTAAACTATGTTTTCTGTCTTGTGAATCTAAATTTTGATTTACTACATACGCTCTAACTCCTAAAGAAACTTGAGCATTATTAAAACCACCTCTTATTCTTGATTCTTCTACATAAAAGTTATTGCTAGTAGGGTTATTAGAAGGTGTTGAGTTAAAAGGAAAAGTAGGATACCCGGATGGATTCCAAGGTAGTCCAGGCCAAGCGTAAGTGTAAACCCCAAGCAATGTTGAGGTTTCAGTTATTCTTTTCAACCAGAAAGAATTAAAATATTTCACTCCAATAGTATAACTCATATTATAAATATTACTTGTTTTTTTTAATTATTACATTTAACTTACTATTGTAATCTCTTGTCTGCATTGAGCTTGTAAAGCTCCACCATCTGTTACTACGACTTCAATTTCATGTGGTCCAAGACCGATAACTCCAGCAGCGTTTTGCTCTATAAATAACTTTCCACCAGTAGCTCCAGAAGCTGTAGTATAATCTGTAGTAAAATAATTTTTTGCTAGAGTTGGTTTTGGACTTGACAAAATATTTATTTTAACTGATAAATCTGCCCCTTTATCACCACTAGAAGCATTTGTACCATTTTCCACTGCAAAATTAAAACCTAGTTGCTGAGAACTACTTGTATCGAAAACCTCAAAACCACCATTACAACCACTGGTAGTTACATTTATGTTTCCACCATAAGTAGTAACTGCTATGCTAGGAGCTAAATTAGTCAAAGGAAAAGTAGGTTGAGATGGTAGCGTACCTGGAACTAAACTTGGCGAAGCTTGTAAATTCAAATCAGTAGTTATTAAACTTCCAGAAGTTGAATAATCAAAAGCAGCAGCTACAACTCTTATAGTAAAATTATAAACATCTTCCAAAGCAGAGTTATATCCAAAGAATTTATAAGCAGTGTTTTGTATTTTGTAAGCACCAGGAGAACCAGGAACTGGTAATAAAGCAAAATCACTAGTCATGTCAATAGGCGTCGATGCTGAATTAGTAACACTTAGTAGTGTCATAGTTGGGTTAATAGGCGCAAGAGTTCCTAAAGCGGTACTTATTGGATTTCCATTAACATCTGTTGCATAAAAAAAGCATAAGTTGTCATCTATGTTATTGTCCTCTAAAAAGTCCCAATCGATGCTATATGTGCCAGCTATATAATCATTCATACCTCTAAAGCCATAAGGCGTGTATTGATCATTAGCAACTATATTAGAATTTAATTCTGATATTTTACCAGAGGTAGATGTTTCCCAATATATGTCTAATTTAGAATCTAAAGGATTTGTTTCAAAACACGCAAATATAGGAGTCATTGAAAGTGCTGAATTAGTTCCTCCAGAACCTATAGCTTGTCTACTTACTTTAACATTAAATGTAGCACTAGTGGTTCCTGCAGCAGCTATTGTAGCAACAGCTTGAATGCTACCATTTAACGCAATACCAGCATTATCCCAAGGACCTCCTTCGTTAGTTATAATAATATTATCAACTATACCACTAGTTGCTCCAAATGTTATTTGTATTCCTTTGTTTTTAAACTTTAAAGCATCGCCAGATGTTTGTTGAAAAACAACAGGTACTCCAGTACCTCCGCTATCAGGGTAACCAGCACCTCCATTTGCAATTGATACAAACTCTACTTTATACTCAGAGGCTTCTGGACTAGGACCTTTCATTCCATATTTATCTACAGTACCTGGGAATTTAGCACTGAATATATTTAATTTAGCTATAAATGGATTTTGCTCGTAATTATAAAAAACAGGTGCTGAGTTAAATGGATATTTAGCGCTGTTTCCTATAGCAAATAAACCTAAATCAGAGCCTGTGCCTATTGTTGTCACTACTTCTGATGTTTCGCCTGGGTAATATTGATTGCTTGATATGCCACTTCCACTTAATCCAGTATTTATTACTCTTCCAAAAAGTTCAACAGAAGCATTATTTACTTGGCTTCCAGAATCTAAATCTCTTTCTCTATCTCTTGATTTTAATAACTCTTCTCCTTCTTCTGAGTAAGGATCTACTTGAAATAGATTACCACTAGTATTAGTAAATTGATAATAATCAGGATCTTCATTAAAAGAAGGTCTTGCTGTTCTAAATAAATTTTGATTAGGACCTACTAAACTAATATCTTTTGGTATTTTACTCAAGTTATCAGAATGCAGAACAAAGTGAGCAACTGGCTCTTCTAAGCTAGCAGATAAAGGATTAGCAGTTTCACCGTCTATGTAACCATTTAAAACCCCTGGGCAATATACGTTGTAATAATCCACTTGCGTTTGCTTAACAACTACTTTATAACTATACCAGCCAGTAGGATTAGTAGAACTAAAAAGCCCTGGAGTTCCAGTAGCGCTATTAAAATTAGAACTTATTGTTTCATTAAACTTAACTCGTAATTGATCTCCTGGCCAAGTTTCTCCAGCTCCAGAAAATAATGCTTCTTGGGTAATAGTAGGGCTTACAGCACTAGCATAGTTACTAAAAGTGTTTCCTGGACTTATAGGTACACCAGGAGTACCTGGTAAAACACCACTTTTATAAGGATTGAATATTGTAGATCCTTTTAATATTGCGTTTTGAGAACTTCCGTCTACTGTAGATAATATAGCGTCAGATTGTCTACCATATTTATCTGACAAAACTAAAGCTACTTGATAATTTCTATTTTGTTTAAGAGTATGATTTTGGTATTCTCTTCTAACGTAACTATATTCTAAAGCTCCTGCTCCAGACTCTTCCATTTTAAAACCTGTTTGAGTATTGTAATTTATACTTGAAGGTGGAGTGTGTTTGTCAACCAAGTTACCAAATACTATTCTATTACCTACAGACTCTTGAGCTAAAGCTCTAACCGGCACTTGATCAGAAACTCTTAATAAGTCTCTTGTTGGTAAAGTTTTAAAAGGTTTTTTAGATTGATATTCGTAAACAAATACACTAGTGTTGTTAGACATTAAAGAATTAGCATCTACTGTTTCAATAACTTTTAATGTAGTCTGACTATCGTCTTTAAATATTATGTCTATAGAAGAAATTCTTAAATCGTTTAAAGCACTACTCCAGTTAGCACTTTCAGCAGGCACTGGTATTAATAATTTTACATTATCAACTTTATTTTGCATAAACTCTACTTCTGTGCTTTTGTAAGTTTTTTCAGTATCTTTGTCTATGAAATAACCATCTTGCTCTGGAATAAAACAAGCTTGAGTAAAAGGTGATATTAAAGAATATTCTCCATCATCGTATTGAAATCTATACGCAAATCTTATAAATTTGTCTCTTAAGTAGTTTTTGTCTCCAGGCCAATTAGGATTATAATAAGGATTTGGTGTAGTTCCGTCTGGAAGAAGCTCTGAAGTAACATCCTGCATTGTTGATATATCCTGAACTATAAGAGTAAAAACCAATGTTCCACCACTGGGCGCACCTCTTTCTACAGGAACTATAATATCACCATTAGTATATCCAATTCCAGGATTGTTTATTTCTATACCTCCATTGACACTTGTTATATTTACTGTGAGTCCAGAACCAGTGCCACCAGTTGTCTGCAAATTATTATCAATAGTCCAACCTGCTCCTACGCCACTACGGCTTATAGCTACAACAAAACCACCTACTAATGATATGGGTTCGTAAGGATAGTACTTAGCTAAAGATATTTGATCTTCATTAGTGTAATATGTTGGATCTCCTAATGCTCTACTTACGTTTATTTTTCTAGGCTGGTTTCTATTGTCTGTAAAAAATAAGCTTCCACTAACAAAATTAACTCCTAAAACAGAATGTGTTTTTGAAAAATTTAAAAAGCTTCCGCTGACTAATATGCTAGCTAAACTAGTATTTATATTATAAAGACATATGTAACATTGCGTTGCTGATGGAGCAAATCTAGATAATTGATCACTAGAGTTATCAACATAGTTAGTCATGAATAAAAATATTCTATTATTATTTACATCCATGAAAAAACCAATTACATCTATGTTTGTAGAAGTTAAGCCAAAATCAGTTAAAGATATATTACCTAATATATTTTCTAGTGATCCTACGTCTGCACCTTCAGATTTACTTACAGAGACATTTAAAGCTTCTCTATATTCTCCTGGAGGCACAAGCCTAGCGTCTAAGTCTCTATTCATTTTAGACTTGATAAAACTATTTCTTGATTCAGCCATTTAATTTAACTTTTAATCCATTTAGATTTACCTCTCATAACTTGAACAATTTCGTCCAACTTGATGTTAGATAACCTTATTTTTGCATTTCTTAATTTTGCTGATCTTTCTCTTTTATATCTTAAAACAATGTATTCTGGAACGTTTTGTTTAGTTGATAATATAGAATGATTAATATGAGAATATAATGCATCCTCAGCCATCTTAGGTATCTTAGAATCAAAATCATAAGCTAAACCATCTGATATGTATTCTAAAATTATTAATTTCCCAGCTAAATCGCTAGAAAAAGTAAACTTACCTTCTCTTTCATTTATCTGAAACCAACCATTCATTTGAGAAGTTTCAGGATTTAAACCGTAACGCTGTCCATAAGCTATTTTCTCCCAACCAAAATCATAAACTCCTTCATTAAACATTTGATCAGTAAAAGCTCCAGATATATCTGTATCATTAGCTGTGTTCCATTTTTGCTCTGTTAATGATTGTTCTGCATTTATATTATTGCTAAAAGAATCTTGAATTGCAATACCTGACTCATCCTGTATGGGTAAAGTAAAAGGTGAAGATGTTAAATTATTCACTGGGTATATTATATGCTGAACACCACTTCCGTCAATCCAAGAGCATCTTACGTAATTAACATAGTCTTGTGGTATTGGAACACCTAAACTAGGCGGTACTGTTAACTCTTGTGATTTAATACTTTTTAACGTATCATAACTAAATTCTTGTAAACCTCTTTTAGCATGAAACATTACATCTGTTCTTTTGATTTTTGTAATCAACTTATCTTCGCCTACGTAAGCCACTAAGAAATTATTTATAACATTATCTAGTGTTGTATACTCATAATTACCATAATTTTGAGCTACTGCAGGTTTTTTTAATTGTATATAAATAGAAGAAGTTGGCCCATAAGTTCCATTTAGCGTTATTATGTTACTAAAGGGATCTGAAACATAAGACAAGTTTTCACTTACATCAACCCCATCTAAATATATAGTATAATTAGATGCAGATTTTATCTGCTCACTATTTTTATTAAAAGCGCTAATAACATCTGTCTCAAAAGTACAGTTAAAAGTTGGATTAACTACACTACCGCTTAAGTTAGGAAATGTTTGTTGACCTGAGTAATATTGAGCATTAGTTTCAGTTATTAGTCCCATGTTTATTTTTTTTAGTTTTAAATTATTCTTGTGCTAATTCTTGAGAAGCTACTTGAACTATTTGTGGATCTCTTATAACTACCCCAGCATACTGAAGTATTTGTAGTATAAGTTCTGTTTGATCATTGCTACTTATCTCAAAATCTACTGATACATTTACTGTTGGGTCATAAATATAAGCGCCTACACTATTAACAGTAAAACCCCAAACTGGATTTCTTGGTTTTCTTAAAAAACTAGCTTGTATATTCAGATCCTCGCCTAAAGAATCAAGTGTAGGTTTTATATATATTTTTTGTCCTTCGTACAAATAAACAGGATAATTAACACTAGGAGTAGTTAAATCTGATTTATCTATTTCATAAAAAGGTTTTCTTTGTAGTCTTTCTATTTCTATAGGTTTTGAATCTGTAGCTGGTGGCAAAACATTAACAGTACCTAATCTATAAAAAGCAAATTCATTAGAAGCTGGTTGATCGTTGTATACTATAGTCTTACCAGATAATGTATCTACAATTGGTAAACTAAATTTACCTGCAGTTATTGTTACAGGGCATTGTCCAAAACATCTAAACGTAGATACAACGTCATCTAAGTTGTTTAAAGGGTTGCTATAATCAAAATCATTTTGAGGTATTCTTAATTGCGCATCTAAATCAATAAAGTATTTTTCAAATATATCTAACTGTGATTGTGTAGCAGCTTTATTAAACTCATATGGAGTTAAGTAACCACGCTGTTCTTTATTAAGTATACTTAGTACTGTAGTGTATACTGTGTTTACATTAATAGCCATATTGTTATTTTAATCGAAGTTAGTAAATACTAGTCTTGATTTAGCTCTTTCTAGTTTATCTGTTTTTTCTATAAGTAATCTTTGTAGTACATCTGGCCTTGTTTTCTCTCTATTAGCTAATATAGCATATATCATGCAAGCATATAAAGCTTGTTCT
>TARA_R110000772_G_scaffold3645_3_pt1 | contig 12372 bp, 6 predicted proteins | sample TARA_R110000772 | Tara Oceans TARA_R110000772 (sample SAMEA4397948) | marine metagenome | biome: Polar Biome; feature: [SRF] surface water layer (ENVO:00010504); material: water (ENVO:00002006), including particulate matter (ENVO:01000060) such as... | depth 5 m | reverse complement strand
ACATTTTAAATCATAAGTTTAACACCTTCGGGTCTAATGTTTAGAGTATGGATTACCGAGAGATGATTATCCCAACTCCAATTACCTACAAGTGTTCCAGCAGACGAAGTAGCATTAACTACTAACTGAAGATTAGCAAGACGGGCGTCCATAAACCCGTTAAACTGCGATAATGCTCTACCTAAAAACCAAGTTCTATTTTCAAACATCGTTTGCTGAAGTCCTTCTTCGTATCCCTGATAAGTTTCAAGACTTTCTTCAAAGCAAGACGAAAATGCTTTATCCTGTTCCCAAATAAGTTCAGCAGGAACTCTACTACCAACAGCAAGTTTTGATGTATCTACCGCCTGTTCGGGGTTGCGAACACCAAAATACTCAAAATAGTAAGATGATATGTTTGTTTGGTTACAATTATCTGCTAAATCAAATACTTTAAAACTACCATTCGTTGCTTTGTAAGGAACGGAAACAACACCCCGAACCTTGCTTTGAACTGATGGAATAAGAATAACCGCTTGTGCCTGTCCCGTAAGCGTATTACCCCGCTGAATACTCCAAGTGCGGATATTCATATTTAGTCCTTCTCCCGACTGAATTGCTTTCGTCATAGCAATAGTATAAGACGGTGGCGGAGAAACAACAGGGCAAGTAAGACTTACATTTGTAAGTGAATATTCTACACCTGTAAAAGTGTCGCTAGAAGTCCAAGCACCCCCTGTCGTCAGTATTGTAACTTGGTCGGGAAGGAAGGAAGCAAAAGTAAGACAAATATGCGTATTAGCATTTGGAGCGGTTCCAAGGGGGTCACTCTTTAGAGAAATATTAGTTATAAGAGGTGTTAAATAAATATTACCACCAGCGTCAAAATTAAGAGATTGTCCTACAACGAACGGGCAACTATTTAAATCTAATATAGTATTTATACCAAATATAGTATTAGCAAGAAATATTTCTGTATATCTTACATTTAATGCGGAGGTGCGGGAAACATCTACTGATAAAGCAACGGCGGTATTGTCGGTTGGTTTGGGGAGGGAATATGTAGCACTATTCGTAAATAGTGAAAAGAAAGTTCCGCTTAATGCTATAACAGCATCGGGGTTTGCTACTCCACCCGAAGGGGCAAATTGTTCCATAGCAAACGCCCACTGCCCCGCTCCTGCCCCTGTATCACTTGCTGTTAATCTATTTGTATATCCAGTTCCACCAGCAGAGGCAACTTGGAGAGCAGTTTGTAGTAAAGCAAGTTGTTCCTGAAGCAAAGTAAGAAAGGAGGCAGATGATACTACTGTTTGGGCGGGAACAGTAATGGTGACGGCAACGCCACCAACTGGACTTCCTATTATAGTAGAAGAAATTATATCAAATCCAGCACCCGTAGATGGTAAAAATTCTAATTGTGTCCTTTTCAAAACATCAGAAATTCTAACATTACTAAATTTAGCACAAGGATTAGTTTGAATATTTACCCGAAGTCCGCCTAACGCTCCTACTGGAACAACCTGCGAACCGCCTAATAGAGATGAATACCGTAGAGGTAAGCATATTTTTTGTTTTTGATATGCTCTAGTTGTAAGCAGAGTAGTAGGGTTATTTGGGTCAGCATTAGGCGTCCAAAAAGGGCAAACTTCTTCGTCGTCCCGAACATAACTTTCTATGATAGACATTTTCTTTGCCTTTCCCGATTGAACCTGTGAGTTAGAACCTACACCTGATGATACATAAATAGCGTTTAGTGTTTCGTAATCGCTAATACTTTCAAGCAATACACCATCAGCAATAGAGTAAATATCTATTTGTTTTATCATACCACCTATGCCCTGTGCTTCAGCGGGGCATATCTTTCTAACCTGTCCTAAAGTATCAGTATATATAAAATCAAAATTAAGAGTAATATCTTCACTCGCAACAAATCCTAATGAGGCAGGAATTTCAAATTGAATATAAGGAGTAGTAGTTGCCTGTGAGGCGTAATCTTTACCATTAACAGTTTTTAAATCAAGGATTGCTTGTGGGAGATGTCTAGTATCACTAGCAGAGAATATTTCTTCCATATAGATTACTGTAATAAGAAAATCCCTAAATATTACTACGACTATCTAATTAATTGAGAGATTAATTCAATAATACTACTTAAAGAAATATTATTATCTTTAAGTAATAGAACAGTATGAATAATACACCATCACCTGAACTCATCGCTTTAAGACTACATCGTAAAATTAGTTGTGATAAATGGAGAGTTAATAATAAAGAAGCAATAAATATGATAAAGAAACAATATTATCATCGTAATATTGAAAAATACCGAGCATATCACCGAGAAGCACACAATATAAGGTATTATTATAAAAATAAGAATGATGAATTTTTGCGGTCAGTAAGAAAGTTATATGAAGAATGATATATATATTTAGGAATAAATATATATATTTAGGCAAAAATATACTTAAAGGTAAATTATCTTCTTTAAGTATATAAAGATGAACGAAGTTAATAATTTAATTTCTCTATCAATTAAAATGGACGCTCCAATTGGATTTTTACAAGGAAATAATATATCTAAAGCATCTCAAAGCAAAATTCGTAAAGCATATAATATAAAACGATTAAGTAAAAATAACCCTAATCCAATTGTAGATGTAGCAGTTAGTCTAGGATTTGAGGCAACGGGCAATAATAGATTAAGGAAAGCATTTGCTTATTTAGCGGAAGACTATAATAATCAGGTTGAAGAAATTAAATTGAACGCTAAAAAAGCAAAAGAAAAGGCAAAAAAAATGAAGATTAAGATTAAAAAAAAACTTAAAATTAAACAAGAAATAGCAAAACAAGAATTAAAAAGAAAACTAAAACGATTAGTATCCACAAAGAGAAACATACAAGTATCCGCTGATATAAGTTTTAAAGGGTGGTATAAACCAAAAAATACAGAAAACTTTGAAAAAAAACACCCTAACATCTTGAATAATCAAAATTCCCTAGCAAATTTTAATGAAGCACAATTAACCGAATTATTTGGAGAACCATACGAATATGATGAAACTGTTAATGGTATTATAACAAATACTAATAGTGAAAAACTTAAATTTATTAAAGAAATATTTGACGAAAACAAACTCACTTCTCCTTTTGTAGTCCATCATACAAAATTACAAAATGTTAGTTTTAATCAAACCCCAAGTAAAAGAGTTTATGTTAATAACATAAGAGTAAAGCGTAATGGTGTTTTAAAATTAGGAGGCGAAATGTATAACTGTCCGCCCGAATGGTGTAAAGAAAGAGATATGTGTTTTCCCGATTATATACAATATGTTTTACAAAAAGCGAAAGGTAGAAAGAAAAAGATTACTGATGAAAAGATACAAGAATTATCATTAATTAATTACCAAAGCGAAGTTGATGAAACATTAGATAAAAATCCTAATGAAAATGGTTATAGCGTAGAGCATATGATGAACTATGCTTATCAAGTAAAAGCAAGTATTTATATATTAATTGATGGCGTTGTAATAAAAGAAAATAAACACCCTAATACGAGTGATGCTGTTGCGTTAGTTTTTGAGATTAAAAATAGTCATTTATATCCAATAACTAATGATAAATACATTAGAGCGATTAGATGTAAAAAAACTTCACATCTAAATAGTAATACATTTGAAGAGCATAAACAAGAAGATAAGAAGGATAATGAAGAAAAAAAATATGATAATGTTTATGAAACTGGCGGTGGTGGAATTAGTAATATTATTAATAGTATCGTTGAGATTGGAAAGCAACCATCAGGGTATAATTTAAAAATTTCTAATGGAATAGTTATGCCGTTAAAAATTGATAATGATATTTACTTAACTCAAAAAATAGATAATGTAGTTAAAAATTATTGTGATAAAAAAAATATACAATATGTAGGTCAAAGTGCTACTTTGTTCGCTAAAGAATATTTAAGTGAATTTATAAAAGAGAATTACTCATATCCAGCAAAAGATGTTGAAGAAGCATTAAATATGGATAATGTAAAAAACCGAACTCATTTAGGGTTGATAAGAGATAATGAAAATTGTATGTTATTTAAAGAAGGAAAATTAGAAGATTGTATTTGTGTAGATATTAATAAATGTTATAGGTATTCTATGGAAAATCCGCTTGAATGTTGGGCGACAATTGATTATACTCATTTTGTAAAATATACTGATAAATATATGGGATTTGGTTTATACTTTCTTGAAACAAATGATACTACTTTAATGACTGGTAATAATTGGTATTCATCAGGAATGCTATTAAAATGTGATAAGGAAAATATTGATTATAAAATTAAAGCATTTATTAAATGTAATGAAAAACCAAAAGATATATTTATAAAATTAATTAATCAAATTGAGAGCGATTTTGATGATATTGCTTTAATAAAAACTATTATTAATAATATTTATGGGTGGTGTTCTAAAACTAAATCAACAAGACAAAATTTATGTATTGATACTGATATTAATGTAGCATTTAATGATTATGCTAAATGGGAGGCACTCAAAAATCAAACTCCTTATATTAGAAAATTTAATCCAATCGCCGATGAAAATAATACCTACTATGCTTATGGTAATAAAGATGATGTAATTCAAAAAGTTAATAATTTACCTATGGCGATACAAATACAAGACAACGCAAATATACAATTATACGATATGGTTAAAAAAACTGGTGGTGAGGTGTTATATCGTAAAACCGATTGTGCTGTTATTTATAATCCTAAAAATGAATTAATCTTATCTAATAAAATTGGTGGATACTCTAAAGAGGTATTTCCTAATAAATCTAAATTAAAATTAGAAACATCTAAATACGAAAGAGATGTAAAACTAATTAAAAGAAAATATTGGGAGCAACATACATTTCCTACAAGTGATAGTTATAAAGAAATTATAAATATTATACTTGATAAAGGTGGCGGAATGCTAGACGCTGAAGCGGGTTTAGGTAAAACATTTATAGCACAACAATTTATAAAAGAATGTGAGGAAAGAGGTTTAAAATATAAAGCACTTGCTTTTACAAATAAAGCAACTACTCATTTAAAAGGTATGACTATTGATAGTTATTTTAGAAAAAATAAAAATGGAAAATTAGACAGAAAATGGTTATATGAAATATCAAATAATATAGATGTTATTATTGTAGATGAGATTAGTATGGTAAGCGGTGAGAACTGGAAAATATTACAAGAATTTAAAGAGCAAACAGGTTGTATAGTTATGCTATTAGGACATTCTTGGCAGTTGCCCCCAGTAGAAAATAATAAAATAAATTGGTTTAATCACTCTTGTATGAAATATTTAGCAAACTATAATAAGATTGATATTGAGGATTTATCATCTAAAAGTAGATACGATAGAAATATGAGGGAATTTGTAAGAGATGTTTATCTTAATGATGAATGGAATGAGGAAACTAAAAAAATAATGAATAATGTTAAAAAGGTAAATATAAATGATATGATAAATGCTGATAATATTGCTTATACGAATAAAACGAGAAAAGAGATTAATAGGAGAGTTCAAAATGAATTGATAAAAAATAATCAAAGTGTATATATAGAATATAATGGAGATGCGGATAATTACTCTCAAAATGCTTATATCTTTAATGGTGCTAAATTATTACTACACCATACAAGTAAAGACAAAATATTTAAAAAGAATGAAACAGCATTTATTAAAGAACTCAAAGAAGCGTCGTTTATCATAGAAAAAGATGAGATTGATTATGAGTTTATATATGAAAATTTCCATAAAGAATTCTTACTAGGTTATGCTACAACCATACATAAAAGTCAGGGTGATAGTTTGCGAGGTGAGGTAAATATATTTGATACTAAACTAATGAATGAATGGTTAAAAGATAAGAGATGTATTTATACTGCTTTAACGAGAGCAACTGCTATTGATAAAATACATATATGTAAGATGTAAATAAAAATATAATGTTTTATTTAATAAAAATTCAAATACTTTTTTATTAAAATAATATATGGTGGAAAAAGATAAAGAAACTGGATTGAAAAAGAATTATGTTCCAAAGGGTTTATCAAAAGATGATAAAGCAAAACAAGTTAAATCTATAAAGGAAGGTAAAGACAGACCAAAAGTAGATAGTTTTAAATCTAAACGCTCGGGTTGGGTAAAGAAATTTGAAGATAAGTATGGATATAAGATTAATAATTTTAGTAGAATATCAAAAGAAATAATAAGTAGAGCAGGGATAGATAATATAATGGATAAAGGGAGAGGTGCTTATTACTCGTCAGGCAGTCGCCCTAATCAAACATCGCAGTCTTGGGCGTTGGCGAGATTAGCGTCTGTTATAATGGGTGGTAATGCTAGGAAAGTTGATATGAATATATGGAGCGAGTTTAAAAAATAGAGAATATAGAGAATTTTATTACTATATCTAATTAATTATATCTATTTTTTATGTAGATATAATTAAAGATGCAGAATGCTGATGAGATTATAATTGAAGTATCAAGACAACAAGCGTCGTATGCTGAAAGTAATGCTTCTTGGACGGTTAAAATTCCACCAATTATAATAGAAGAACAAGATAATATTACTTGTTTAGGTAGTTGGTTGTCTGTAAAAAATAGTGGTGATGATAGTATAGAAATATTTGATGAAAATAATCCTAATGAAAAGACTGTTCCTGCGAGTTTTGATATTAATATGTGGAAAACTCTTGATAGTCAAAATGTAGTAAGTTTCCCATATCATTCTATGAAGTGGAGTAATGAGGATAATCTATTAGGAGGAGGATTTAGTGTTCCTTGTTATAATAATAATGTATTAGGAACAAGACCATTAGATGAACCAACATTTACTTTTACAAACGCAAGTGGAACAACATTAAATAATCAACCAGTAACCACTACGAATACTTATGAAACTTTATTAAATTATAAAAATGCTGATGAATATCAATTTCATTTTGATTTATACAACGGACAAGGTAATAGAGGATATACTTCATATTTAAATTTTATGACTAATGTAGCATCATTAGTTTCATCAAGCACCACTTCCGCTCACCCGCAGGGAATGTTAGATGAGGCAAATACAGGTAATAGATACTGTCTTATGTGGCGACAAGATGACGGCACTTATGTAAGATATAAAAAACGAGTAGATGTAGATTTTCCCATAGGATATTACACTCCTGAAAATATTGCTACTTTTATTACAGACCAAATGAATTTAACTTATTATCAAGATATACCACCCGACAGCACATTAAAAGAAACTTGGACGCCTGCTTATAGATATTTTGAAGCATTATTTCCATTACCAATTCCGCACATTAATTTAACAGCAGGAATAGCATATTCTAATAGGGTTACTCCAGTTCCCGACCCGCTTGGTGTGGATATTGCCTGTTCGCTTAATACTGCTTTATTTGAACCATCGGGGAATACTGGAACAGAAAATACTATAACAAAATCAACAGGTTTTACAAGAAGAATAACAGCAACAGGTAATGAATTATTATCTGTAAGTGGAACAATACCTAGTCAAACAATTAAAATTAAATTTAAAGAATATTCTGCTACAAATTATGAATATGAAAATTTAGAATGGTTGCGAGTATGTTTAGATGAATATAGCGGAACAACAGGTGTTAATACTAAATCTTGGAGTTATAGAAATCATATCAAGTATGGTAAAAAATTTAATCCTTTTTTTTATTTTGAGAGAATTGGTGGAACAGGATTACCAAATGTAGATGGTATTTTTGGATTTGCTGAAAGCACTCTAGGTAATCCTGCTATGACTTATAATGAAGATGGAGATAATAGATTTAATTTAACAGTAAAAATTATAACTCAAACTACGACGGATACTTTAACATCTGCTTATGTTTATAATCCACCAACACAATCATCAACATTTTCATTAATTAATATTTATTGGGGAGGGGAAATACCCACCGAACCATTTGGAGGAGCAGGAGGAAGCACTCAAACTATGGGAGAATGGATACGAACAACTACATCACCTGTTAGTTTATTTGATATTGCTACTGAACTACCGCCTAGTATGCCTATGTATGTAGGGGCAGTTCCAAACAGTAATTTAGCATTAAATGGAACAGTAAATAGTCCTAAAAGTATTTATAATTGGTTGCCTATTGGTTTTAATGAATTACAAACAAATAGTATGCGGTATGTTCGTCCAGCGGGAAATAATGTTCTTGGTATAGGCAGACAATTCGTAACAGGAATGAATAGGGAATACAGCAGAGAAGACCCAGTAAGTAATAAAGGAGTTCATCAAGCAATAATAATTCCAAAAATGTTAGGTAGTAGGTGTTATACCGCATCTTATCAAAACGGACAAGCATCTTTGGGCGGAACTTATGGAAATTTTCATAGATGGAATTTAAAAAACGACGAAGAACCGCCTTTTATACCTTACAACAGTAGATTACCTACGGAACAACCACAGCAAGATTATCCATTATTGATGCCTATACTGCGTAAATATCCCTTGTTTATGGAAAATGGAATGAATTTAAATACAACAATTACTGATACGACTATTAGTAGTATCCCACAAAAAATAGGTATGTTTGGTATTCAAGCAAGTTCAACAGTTTCAATTCAACCGATAGACCAAAGTAATAATTATATTGTAGAAAATTATCCATTATCTACATTAGAATTAATACAAGCAAGATGTAAATTATGGGCGGATTTTATTCAAGCACAAATTGACGATGGTTTAACTAGAACAACTTTGAATAATGATTTACCTAATAATAGAGATGATTTTATGTTTTTTACTCATATCGTAATACAAACAACACAAAATGTTACTGACCCCTTTTATCCTTATGCTACAGGAACTGATATACAATTAAGAAACAGAGCAAGAGGATTAGTATGTAGAATTAATAGGGACGCATTTTTGAAACGCTCACCTGATGATAATTTTAGTGGAGATAGTGGAACATATTATGGTATTCCTTATGTTCTCATAAGTGGTAATTATTATATAAAAATATTATCTCAATCTTGGATTTATGATGACTTGGGTGGTGGAGGAAATAATTTTGGTTTTATGGATTATAATAATTGCGACCAAGATAGGAGCGGTGTAGGTTCAACAGGTGATATAATAGATTTATCAGGAACATTATATAATGCCGTAACACCTGCCGTTCATTCTCGTATTGGATTTGGATATTGTTATAAGAAATCAAGTTGGCGTAACTTTACTGCTATGCTTTGTAGTTATAAAGTAAAAAATAATAATCCTGAATATTTATTTAATCCTGAAAAAAATAGATTACCTACACAAGCAGGAAAAAATTACGGAGATATAACATATCAAACTAGAGTAGGCGTTGGAGCAATAAATCCTTCATTAATATTTAGCGAAGATGGTTCAAGTAGATTTTATTTTCAACAATTATATAGTCCGCAAACAGTCACTAATAGATGGTATGATGGTATAAGTAATACTGATAATATACAATTGATAAGTAGTATAAATTTTCCAATATTAACATATACATATCAAAAAAACGCTCAACAGAAAAAAACGAATAAAGAAGATGAAATAATCCCTGATTTTAGTATTGGATTTTCATTATCACAACCCGCACAAGACGGTAGTGATAATAATTTTAGTAATAATTTTACACCTAATACTCAATTTGGAGATGACTGCGTATATTATAATCGCTCAAGATGGGATACTGAAAATGAAGGATTTTATCAATTTGCGTTAGAGATGCCTAAATTACAAGCGTTTAGTTGGTTTCAAGGATTTCCTGCTGGAGCAGGGAATGTGGGGAATGATGCTTCAGGTGTTTTTAGTCCTGATTGGAATACACCAACAGGTAATCAAACATTCTCATATCAATATCCAGTAGATACTGATTTTACAACAAGATTTTTTTGTTTTAATCAACAAGCAAGATATAACTCTTGGAGTTTAGCATTTGAAGGAGCAGATATTTCAGGAGGAAAACCATTTTTTTATCCTGATAGTAGTAGTAATACAATTGGTGGTGATAAATATTATAATACAGCACAAGTTAAAGGTATTAACCCAATTGCCTTTTGGGGTTGTTGTAGTGGAGAACATACTATAATAAATTATAATGGAACAGTTCGCCTTGCTGATAGAAGTGCTACAAATATATATCCTAATCAGGGAGAACCCTTATCATCTTGTGGAACAATTTTACCTAATCCTGAAAGTGTATATGCTGAAAAATCGGGTATAAGTATGGATACATTTTATTCAAGTAATGATGTAATTATAAATTTAGATAATTATACAACACCTACAATAGATACATTTACAAATAGTTTTTGGAATATTCTTGGTTTTACATTAACGGATTTAGTGCCTGAAGCATTCCAATACTGTAATCAAGTTCGTAATCAAACAGTTAATTTTTTAACAAATGATACAAATGTAGATGATGTAGATATATTTAATTTAACTGCTTGGCGTTCTCGTCCTATGACTACACAAGCGAATTTACCAAGCAATTTTAATATAGTTCAAGGCAACAGGGTAGGAACAATTCAAGACACTAGTGAATATCCATCATTAACAACCATATCTACAATTGGAATAACTGCTATTAACAGAAATATACAAAATGTTTTTCAAGTTATAGGTGGAGTTGTTGCTGATGTAAATAACGCACCTAGTGATGGAAGTAATTTAACAAATCCTGCTAATTTAGAACCAATATCTTTAATAGATGGTGGTGTTAGTTTGATTAATCAACAGTTACAAAATAATCAGTTTTATATTCTATTAGAGCAAAGCACCGAAGGACAGGGATTTGGTATTAAAGTTTATTCAACAGGACTTGCTTCTAAAATAGATGACCCATTTTATTTAGTAAGAAGTGATTTACCTGATGATAATTATAAATATGTAAATAATTCAGGTAAATCAAGTATCTTACCTGTTGTAGCGGTTGCTAATAAACAGTTTGGGGCGACTTCAGATTTCTACTACAGCGATGCTAATTATTTAACATTCACTAACAGACGAAAAAGAGTTATAAGTAGTGTATCAGTAGAAATAACTAATTCAGCGGGTTTTCCAGCGACTGTGCTTGAAGGCAAATCAACAATCTTTTTTAGAATTGTAAGGAATGCTGTTGGCGTTCCACCCGAAGATGATGACCTACTAGACGACCAAAGTCGTTTGGAAGCAACTTTTAATAAAAAACAAAAAGCATTATTACAGGAGGAAATTAAGAGTTTATTATTTCCTTCTGCTGGGGTATAACGCAGGGACACCCCGCAAACCCCTTTTGTAGTCTTTTTTTAAAAGACAGACCACCCTAATTTATCTAGTTTATAATCAATAATTATTTTATTAGCATATTGCTGACCGAATTTATCACTAACAATATTTAACTGTATTCCTATAATATTATGTGAATATGGTTTTAAATCTACAAAAGGAATTTCTCGCTTGATTGTGTTAATATGTTTTTGATATTCAGGGTTGCTCTCCATATGCTATTTTTCTTTAGGTATATACTGGTATTATTATTTCAATTTTTTTTCTGTATGTATATTATAATGTTTAAATTAGTAATACCAACTTATAAGCGTTATAATATACCAACACTCGCACATCTTGATATGTTTGATGATATTTATATTTTTGTCGCTAATCAGCAGGAGTATAATAAATATAAATTATATTATCCAAATCATAAAATAATTATAGGAGAGTTAGGCATTAAAAACCAACGCAATTTTATTACAAATTATTTTGATGAGGGCGATATAATTGTTAGTCTTGATGATGATATTAAGGAATTTAAAGATAGACAGAACCGCTTACTTATTGATGCTGTTAAAGATTGTGTAGAATATTTAAAACAGAGCAATTATGGGTTAATGACTTTCCCACCAACAGCAAATGAACGATTTAATAATGCCGAAAGTTTTACTATAGGCAATTATCTTGGTGTAGGAGTTTTTCATATATATAAAAATGATAAAGCAGTTCAATTAAGTATTGATTTTATAGAAGACTATGAAAGAAGTTTATTGTATATTAAACGAGATGGTGGTGTTATAAGGAACTGGGATATTATCTATAAACATAAACCATATAATATTGGTGGATTAGAAGAAATGAGAACCCAAGATACTCTGTTATTAGAAACAAATAAATTTTTATATAAATATTCAAATGATAGTTCATTTCATTATAAAAAATCTTTTCCGCATATTATTCTTAAAAAGAAAAATACCCCTGTTATAGTATTACCAAAGACAAATATATTTAATGATTTAATAAGTTTATTAGAAATAGCAAAGTTAAGGAA
>TARA_R110000772_G_scaffold158266_4_pt1 | contig 12378 bp, 16 predicted proteins | sample TARA_R110000772 | Tara Oceans TARA_R110000772 (sample SAMEA4397948) | marine metagenome | biome: Polar Biome; feature: [SRF] surface water layer (ENVO:00010504); material: water (ENVO:00002006), including particulate matter (ENVO:01000060) such as... | depth 5 m | reverse complement strand
CCCAATCGCCGCAAAAATGATCCCCTGTCTCTCCTTGATGCTCTCAAGCTCGCGCTCGATCCCGTCTAAGGACGGTGGGGCGCTGTCGGTGGTCCCAACATCGTCCAGCTTCGCCAGTATGTCGCGCAATAGCGCGATCATCACATCTTCTTTGGTGCTCATCGACCTCGATCCTTATCCTGGCGCATGTCGCGCAAGCGCTCGCGCATTTCTCGCAGCGATTTTTCGGTGTCGTTCTGGTCAGCCGACTTGCCACTTTCGGGATTCACCGGCTTTTGAGGACCATCGCGCTCGGTTCGATCCGACTGACGACCGGCGCGCGTCTGCGCGAGCATTTCGCGCAACGCGCGCTCGTTACACAGGCCGCCAAGCATATCCTGCAATTCCTGCAAATTCTTATCGCCCTGGGCCGGGTCTTTCTGGCCGGAACGGGCTTCGCCCGTAGCGCCTTCGGCGGCCGATGTTCCATCGGTCGGCGGGGTGAACGGGGGCCGTTGGCCAGCCTCGCTACGCTCGGTCGCCTTCGGCGGCCGTTCCTGACTATCGGAAGGGGCCTTGCCAGCGTTACCGGCGTCAGGGCTGACGGCTTTGTCTGCGACAAAGCGGGCAAGGCTCGATGCGGCTGCGCGCGCCTCGGGTGAACCGTTCTCGTGCAAGTCCTCGATCGCTTTCGCATAGATCGAAAGAACTCCATCGCGGCTCGCCTCGGCAATGGGGGCGCGGCCTTCCTTGTCGAGGGGCTTGCCAGCCTCCCGCATCTTGCGAGCCTTGATGCTCTCGGTAGGCCGTTCGGCAAGTCGTGCCTTCCGGCTCGTGGCGTTCGCGTCAATGCCGCGAGTCCGCAGCTCGGCCGCAAACTTTTCACGATAGCGCTGCAAATCTTCGCGCTTCGGATAATGTCGGCGCTCGGTGTCGCTGTTGCGCGTGGCATAGGTAAAATGGACGTGCGGGCTGTCGGTGTCGGTGTGCACCGCCATGACATATCGGTGCCCGGCGAACTCGTCTTTCGCCAGCGCCCTTACCGCGTCCTTTAGCTTTTCGGGATCTGTCCCGTTCGGCATGGAAAAGGTCATGGAGCGGGAAACAGCTCCCTTTCTCCGGTCGTCGCCCGATACGGCAAACGTCTCCCATTCGCGGGCGCGCTCATACATATTTTCGATGCCTTGGAGCTTTTCGCCGCGCTCATCCTCAAGCTCGAACTTATGTTCCTCTGCGCGATCCTCGCGAGCGATATAGACCATATTGGAGCCGGTATGGGAGGCATTGCTTTGCGTGCCTGTCACCTTCACCATGACCTCCGGCGTTCGGCTCGCCGTTCGGCTCACGGCGTTCAAGAGCGCTGTTTGACCGCCTCCGTCGCCTTGCCCGCCACCACTGCGCCCGCCTCCCATGCGCACCGCACCTAGACCCGGAACGCGCGCATTCGAGCCGCGATCGGCAGGCCCTTTCTTGCCGCTGACCGGGAGGCCCATGAGCTTCGATAGCTCGATTGCCGTAGTGGGGGAAAAGTAACTCATTTCACGCCGCGCCAATAAAGATTATCAGCCGCCGCCATCTGCTCGATGGCCCGCTGGCCTTTCTCGACCGCGCTCATGACAGCGGCGCGGGTGGCGTCCAGCTCTTGCGCGCACTCGATCATTTCACGCGGATCGCTATCATTGACTGCCGCCATAAGGTGCCGCGCTGCCGTGTTCACATTGCGCCCGATGGGATTGATTTCGGCCCGGATCGAGAACGCCGCTTCGCGCACGTCCTTGGAATAGAACAGGACGTTCTCGCCGCCATCGTAATAGCGCGCGTGGATCAGTTTGCGGACAATATCGCTCGGCAAAAGATGCTGCCTGGCCGCGTCCTCGGCAAGCGCTCGATGCTGCTTTTTGCCGATGCGAACCTGAATCCGAATGCGCTCGTTGTCGTCGCTCTCGCTGTCGCGGCGATCGTCGGCGCGCGCGTCTGTAGCCGCTGCCAGCTCGCGTTTGATGAAGGCACTACGGGATAACCCGGCGCGCTTTGCGGCCGCGTCGATTGACGCTTTTAACGTAGCGTCTGCGCTGAAACTGACCATTGGCATTTACCAACTCCTTAGCCCCGTGCAGCGGACTGCGAATTGCTCGTTTATTAAAACGAAGCCAATTTGCTTATCCTGCCATCCATTAATATGGCTTTTCACTACCCTATTGTTCCTCATACAGCAAGGTCAACCTTACAAGACGTGGAAGACGAAAATAGAACAGATTGGGAGCGAATTTCTAGACACTAGAGACGCGGAAGATAGCAGTCAGGTAAAGGATCGAGCGGAAGCTAGGACCGTCACAAGACGCAACCTAGTGACCATCGCCGCCATAGTCGCCAGCACGCACGCCATCACCGGCAAGCCCCAACAGCACCAATAGCAAATGGGGCAGATATGCCGCGACAAGCAGCATTACGAAAAACCGAAACCAGCTTCCCAAGCGCTCGCCAAGCGAGACAACCGAAGGCTCGATGATATAGCCGCCGATGGAGGTAATGAAGCCAAGCACTATGAAGCCGACCATGATCCATCCGATGAATTTCCGGACGATGAGAGAGAGCGCTAGCCAGGTGCCGAATGCGATCCAGCCCCAATGGATGCCGAGAGGGTCAGCGATATATGCAAACGGATTCTCCATGGCATTAGCTCCTTGGGTTTCACCACCCCATGAACCCAAGGTCAGCGCGCGCGGTGAGCGTGATGACTATTTTTCTTTGTTTACTAATCGTTCCCGCCCCCGCCGTTTGATGTCGTCCGCATCGAACGGAACGGTGCGCCCTGCCGCGATGTCGTCAACGCCTGCCTTGATAAACTCGCGCAGGCTTTCGATTTCGAGCGCGCGCATCTGACGCTTGCGTCCCCATTCGCGCATCGCATCACGAATCAGCTCGCTCATGCTTGCATATTCGCCCGCTTCGAGGGCTTGGTTGGCAAGCGCATAATGCGCTTCGGTCAATGAGATACTGGTTTTTTCCATAGGCTTTCCTCCTTAGTAGTATTATATCCTACTTTTGCCACTTTCGTCAAATGTCAAAGCAGCGACGTTTGATTGACATGCATATAAAAGTATGCATATAATGAGGGGTAAGGAGAACCCGATGGAGTGGGATTATGAATGGGATGAGGACAAGGCCGAAAGCAACCTAGCCAAGCATGGCGTCGCCTTTTCCAAAGCCATTGAAATCCTTGCAGGTGAAACACTTGAGCGCATCGACGACCGACAAGACTACGGAGAAATCCGCAAAATCGCGATGGGCAATGACCGTCAGGGACGGCTTCATGTTGTCGCTTTCACCGAACGCGCCGACTCCATCAGAATCATTTCGGCACGCAAAGCCAATGAGCGCGAAACGGCTTGGTTCGAGCGAATGAAGAAAGGAAAAACCGATGAAGAAGGATGATGAAAAGATCGACTACAGCGATATTCCCGAGTGGACGGACGCCGATTTTGCCAGCGCAAAATGGGCTGAACCGCGCGCTTTCAAAAAGAAGCGCATCACGATCAATCTTGATCGGGAGATTATCGACTATTTCAAGCGCAGTGATGCCAAGGGCTACCAGTCGCGCATCAACGCTGTATTGAGCAAATATGTCGAAGCACGCCAGCATGAAGATGCACGCTGATCGCACGAGCCTCTAATCTGGAGATGGATCATCGCCCGATGGCGGGCTTTGCGTCTCTAAAAACCTGCTGTTTTCCACGCCCAAGCGATATTGGCGCCGAACATGGTCAGGTCGATCCAAGTGGTCGTTTGCTGGGGCCTGGCTGTCCATTTATGAAGCCGTGTTTGGTGGTGTGACCGCTAGAGGGTAGGCGCCGTTCTGACTATCCGCTTTGAGCCGTTTGGAAACCGCCTGCCGCGACACACCTAGCAAGCGCGCAATCTCGGCGGGCTTTTTTGGGTTAGGGCCACTCATCAAGGCTTTGGCCTCGCGCCATTGCTCGTCGGATATTGCCGGTGGACGCCCGAGACGCTTACCAGCGCGCCGCGCGGCATCCATCCCCTCGCGTGTTCGCGCTCGGATGATTTCGCGCTCGAACTCGGCTAAAGCACCAACAATATGAAAAAAGAGCCTGCCCGCCGGCGAGACGGTTTCGATCTGCTCATGTAGTGAGCGGAAGGCGAGGTTGCGTTGCCCGAGTGCCTCGGCCAGCTCGATAAGCTCTTTGAGCGACCGGGAGAGCCGGTCGAGACGCCACACCACTACCTCGTCGCCTTCGCGCGCGAACTCTAAACATTCGCGCAGCGCCGGTTTGATAACGGCGCTTCCACTAACGCCGCGATCCTCGAAAATCTTTTCGACACCAAACGCCTCAAGCGCGTCGAGCTGCATTCGCAGATTTTGTTCGTCGGTGGAGACACGGGCGTAACCGATCTTCATTTGTCAATTTAATGCTGTTTTTTTCATATTAAGTTGACATAGCGGAATCCGGCTCAAAAAGGCAACGCATTTCTGCGACATTTCGAGCCGATTTTCCAAGCTGGTTGACGGCTCTAAAAGGACCGTTTTGTTGACAGATTGGCTCAAGCTGCTGTTCGATCCGGTGCAATGGCGATCCGCAGACCTAGCGCTCGCGCTATCTTGGTCACGGTTGCGAAGCTAGGATTACCGTCCTCCGATAGCGCTTTGTAAATGCCTTCACGGCTCATGCCGGTATCGCGCGCCAACTGACTGATGTTCTGGGTGCGAGCGACGGTGCCAAGCGCGTGGGTGATATAAGCCGGATCGTCGCCGCCTTCACTTATGACAGCCTCAAGATAGGCTGCAATATCGTCTTCGGTTTCCAAATAGTCGGCAGTACCCGTGCATAACCGTATTTTATAACGTGTCGCCCTGCCCTTTACGCATTACAGGTGGCGCGCTCGACCCTGATCGGCTCGTTAGAACGGGTGGGGTGGTCTGGGCGGGCCAAGCCGGAAACGTAAACCTAACCTGTAGCGCGACTATCTGATTGTCGCGCAGCACCTAACCACCCAATTTTCTCCTTTCGTTCCACCGGACATTCCTTCAAGAAGCTTCGATGCCGATCCGTCCCGAACATCGCTGGTTCTACCCAATTGATTGGCACCAGCTCTCAGCGGTCATCCGTTTTCGACGTGCCAAAGGGCGTTGTGAGCGCTGCGGACGCCCTCATGGCCATGACGTCGTACACCTCGGCGATGGCCGGTGGTTCGATGAGGAGCGCAAGCAATGGCGCAATGATCAGGGTCGACGGGCGCGCGGTCCGCCCGCTCGTCATGCATCGAGGCCGCATCAGCTATGCTTCGAGAGCCTGCCAAACCCAATATTGCCGCTGCGATCGACGCGTGTCGTGCTGGCAAGCGCCCATCTCGCACATCGTAGGCAGCGCTGGCTGACCCTGTTCCGACGTCGCGCGATGGGCGAGCTGTTTCTGGGCCTATATCGTTAAGGGACTGCCCGAGCGCCTTGTGCTGCACATTGCGCTCTTTCACCCCGCGCTGCCGGTCGCCTGCATCGGTCGCAAGCCCGCGCTGTTCCATTTGCCATGCCGACACAGGAACCTTGCCGAGCGGCTCGCGCATGGTCAGCATGATATGCGCATGCGGCTGCGCGCCGCCGTCCGATGCAACATGGCCGCTATGCACGGCTAGGTAGCTGGAACAGCTCCCCGAACACCGCCGCCGGAGCGCGGTTCAGTTCCTCGATGACAAGCCAGTGCATGTCGCAATCGCAAACGCGATCCTCAAAGCCGGTGAAACATGGCGGCATCAGTCCGCCAAATAGATACGGTTGCTAGACTATTCCACTTACCGGATGGTGACGAGAAAGGAATGCAAGGACGCCCTCGTTGAACGCGTCATTTCGATCCCCGGCAACCATGTGCCCGGCTCCCGGAACCTCAAAAACCTCCGTCTGCGGGACCTTTTTCTGCATTTCCGTAACACTTTCGTCATCGACGATATCGCTTTGGCAGCCTCTGACCAGCAACGTAGGCACGCTCACGAAACTGCTCACCTGCTCCAATTCGTTGGTGGAGGCGGGCGGCTCGGGCGTAGGACGCTGACCCATCATGCGAGGATCCCAGTGCCAATATAGGCGGCCATCCTCTCGCAGCCGCAAATTCTTCATCAGGCCGGACGGATCTGAAGGACGGGGACGATCGGGATTGTAGGCAGTAACTGCCTCCGCCGCCTCGGCCAAGGTTGCGAACCCCTCATGATGTCCAGTCATGAACTGCTGGATCTTCTCCACACCTGCCGGGGCTGGGCGAAGAGCAATGTCAACCATCACCAGGGCATCGGCGATGGGGTATTCGGCACTGCCGATCGCATAGAAGCTTGTCATGCCTCCCATGGAGGCGCCGACCAGCGCGACGGGCCCGGTGATGGTCGAGAGCACCGCCCGCAGATCAGCGGCTAAAGCGTTGAGTGAATAGTCTCCATCAGAAGACCAGTCACTATCGCCATGGCCACGCGCATCATAATTAACGACGAAATATCCGCGCTCGAGCAGGTGTCGCATCGCTCCCGCCCACGAGTGACGGGTTTGGCCACCACCGTGGAGCAAGACAACCGCCGCGGCATTCGATGGGCCGCCCACGTCGCCGATCAGTGTAAGGCCGTCATGTGTTTGAAACTGTTGTGTCAGAAAGCTGGTCATCAATTCGATGTAGCGACCGACAGTAGTTTAGCAAGCTCGGAACGGCCTTCGGCAATGGCATCGCAGGCGGCGTGCGCAAGCGCGCCCATATTCTGTTCAAAGGTCGATACCCTTGCATAGCCATATTTCACGGGGTGGCTTCGCGCAGCGCCTCATTGATACGTGACTGCCAGCCCGGACCTGTGGCCTTGAACTTGGCAAGCACGTCCTGATCCAGGCGAATAGATACCGGTTTTTTGGGCTTTGCCGAACGAGGCCGCCCCCCTGTATTTTTGCGCATTGTGCTGGCAAGAGCGGGGAAGGCCTAGCTGAAAGATTTTGCCTTCTCGAGCTGTGCATCGGTTGCTTCCGGCGCATCCGGGTCGCTGGCAATCTTCTTCTGAATGCGAGCTTCCTCCGCATCTGATATTTGAGGGGTTTTCTTGTTCGTCATAACAGGCTCCTTTCTTTCCTGCTGGCAGTCCGCATCGAGATAACGGAAAGTCGATGAACAAGAAAGGGATGGGACATGGACCCACTCCTTTCTTGTTTGGAGCCTCTTAATAAATGGGTAACGCGCGCGGCGCGTCGCAGAATTTACGCCAACGCCGCTCGCGCTTCTAGAACTGAAAGTTGAGCCTCAGCCCGTAGGTACGTGGTTCGCCAACATGCCTTGAGCTCGTCGAGGTGGTTGGGATCTTGCGGCGATACCAGCATATGGACGTTGACCCATGAGCCGGCGGCGGTCCCAAGGCCGAGGCGCATTTCGATGTTGGGGAACAGGGTTGTGCAATTCGGTAGACGGCCATTTCTGTCCTTTGCCTCCCGCATTCGCGCATAGGTATCAGTGTTGTAGTAGTCAGTCAGGCCGATTACTTCGAGGGCTGGTGTGACCGCTTCAAGCTTGCAGAGATAGTCCTCCCAGGGGTCAGTTCCTGTAAAGAGGTCATTGAGCTGAGTGCCTGGCGCGTGAACATGGGGATCCCACCGTCGCCATATCGCGCCGATTTCCGTGCTCTCTGCCAATTCTGCCCCCTTTGAACGCTTACACCGTGTTTTGCAGACAGTAGAGGAAATACAAGTGAAACCAATATTGTTCGCAATTAAATCTGTCCCCTTAGTCCGCGTTTAATTTGATCGATATGATGTCGCGCTATACGACGGCCAACCCAAGGTAAGTAAAAAGTCGCAGAGGATTGGCACCATCTGTGGTAGTTTATTCCTTGCCAGACTATCCCTATCTTGCAAACAGCCGCTTCATCGAAAGCCGGGCGTTCGCAGTTGTGTCGCCAGATGGCGGCTTGGTCCCAGACCATGCCGTTTTTGGTCATTGTACGACAAACAGGTATTTTGCGAGACCTGAGCGGAGCTTCTGGCGGCTTACCGCACATCTGGGGTCCGTTCTATGTACCGACCCCAGATTGCCGATTGCTCTGCAAAGCGGGAGTTTCATCCTTGCGTAGGTGAGGTGACTAGCTGGGCCGCGCGTTATGCGCGGCCCGATTTTTTGAGACCTTCTTAGGCATCGGTCGATTCTTCGGGAACGGGGAAAGGGGCGGCTCAGTGGCAGCCCTCCGGGCTCAGGCTGCGCGGCCCATCGCGGCGGGGGCCATGTGGGATAGGATCAGCTCGCTTGCGGCCTGTGCGGCGGTTGCTGCGCGGAAAATCGCCCGTTTGTCGTTGCGAAGGGCGGTAAGCCAGGACGCAACATAAGCGGCATGATCCTCGCGCTCGGTCGGCTCCATCCCAAGCTGCGCGCAAAGCATGGCGGCTCCGATCTCCGCGATAAGTTCCTCTGCGGCCCTAATCTCACGGGTTTTGCCATAGTCTCGCAAGGTGTCACGGTTCAGCCTGTCAGCGTGGCCCGTGCTATGAATTTTTTCGTGTGCAAGGGTCGCGTAGAAAGCGTTCCCGGTCACAAAATCCGAAAATGCGGGCATTTGGATGCGATCGGCGGCGGGGTTGTAATGGGCGCTGCTTCCGCCTTCGTTGTAGGGGACGGGGTAGCGGGCGAATGCTGCGTCTAGTTCTCCATCGCGATTGTCCCGGTTCTTAAGCTCGATCTGCGGGACGGGATATTTTGCCATGTCGAGGCCGTCGATCTGCTCGACGTTGAACACGACATATTTCTTAAGAAATTTGCGGGTGCGATCTTCTCCCTCGTCCTCGTTGCGTTCGCCTGCCTCGTCGCCCTTTGGGGTGAAACTGCCAGCATGAACAACAAGATTGCCCTTCTCGCCCTTCCTGACCTGTCCGCCCAGCTCGTTCGCCTGCCGATATGTCATCCAATGAGGGTTGTTGTAACCGCGCAGCATGGAAGCGGACCAAAGCAACAGAATATTGATGCCGCGATAGGCGGTGCCCTCATGCCGCAAGGGAAGGGTTGCCGCGCCGCTTGCCCATCGTGGCGACCAAGGCCGGGTGCCTGCCTCCAAAAGCTCAACGATTTGGTTTGTGACTTCCTCGTAAATGTCGATTCGGTCGGCCTTAGTGATCCGCTTGTTGTTCCGTGTCATGTGTTTTTCCCTACCTCTTAAAATTGAGCCGAAGGCGATGATGCGTCATCGTCTTCTGCCCGCTGGCGAAGTGGGTCGGTGAATTTCGCAATTGAGGGTCGAACGCGGGGGAGGGGAATCACCCGCCTTGCACAAGCGTAGCGCGGAAAGGCGGGGAAACCCCCGCGTTCGCCAAGCGAGGCCGTAGGCCGAGACGGTCTAGCCCTTGCGAAAGGGGGCCGGAACAGGCCCCGGAACTGGTAGATTATCTGGTGGCTCTGCCGCCTCGATCTGATCTGACAGTATGCGCCAGGTCAAAGCGCAGCGGCGACCTAGCGCATACTGCGGCGTGTGGCCGTTGACTGCCGGCGACACGCCCAACAAACAAACGTCGGAAGCATCCGAGCAATCGAATCCTCCGTCCTTCTTGTGCGAGGATCGTCACCCGAATGGGACGAAACCGCTTGCGGGTTCGGTTGGAGCGCAGCGGAAATAGAGCCGTGCCAAAGGTCGCACCCAATTACGACTGATGCTGCAATTCGTCTGCCAGCTTCAAAACGCGTTCCAAATTCTCCGGCGTATGAAGCATTTTGAATATCTTATCATCGCCCATCGTTCCGATGTGCTGCTTTTCCAGCGGATTCAGCGCACCTTGCAAAGCATGTTACGGTTCCAATGCGTATCTTCTTGCCACTCTCCACCAACCTGACGGTTATAATTTGATTGGACATTTACAAATGTCACTTTGTCCTTTGCGTCGATCCCTCCAAATTGCGCGATGACTCTAAATTCAGCTATATTTCTGGCCATTTATAATAATCCTACTGTTGGAAATTCGGGTCATTTGTCGGAATTTCCGGTACGTCTCAGGACTACCCTTTCGGTAAAAATTCGGCCTTTTCCTGCAAAAGATCGTTCCAATCCTGATCCTCTCTGCCGGGCGGCAAGATGATTTTCAGCTCTCGTTTGTTTTCGGTCAGATGATCGCGCCCGCGCTCGATTGCGCGGGCTGCTTCGTCTCCGTGCTGCGAATAAATGACCACTTTGCGGACGCTATCGGGGATGCTGATAAGTCCATAGCGCTCGATTCCTCCCGCGCCCCAAACCTTGAAACGGCCGCCTGAGAGCTGCGTAACCGAAACGGCTTCCTCGAATCCTTCGGCCAAGCGCAAAACGCCATCGGTCGGAAGTCCGTCAATTCGCATTGCTGCATGACGGATAAGCCCCAGCGCCATCTTGGACTCGCCGGTGGCACCATGCCTGATCTTTCGACCTGTTTGCGGGTCGATCAGGATGCGTTGAAGGGAGATTATACCCTCGTCACTTTCGAACGGGATCAGCAATGCGTGATGGATCTCGCGCTCTTCGCCGGCCCCGACGATGCACCGGGGCGTGTATCGCAGTTTATGGCCGGTGGGGTCGATCGCGCGCGAACGCAGATAGGTTTCTGCGGACGTGCCGGCGATTGGTTTAGCAGCTTCCCATATTGAAAGGGCGAGCTGCCGGTTCGATCGGCGCGGCGGTGGTTCATGGGCCTCGCCGTTGGTGCGTCCGTCGATCTGCTGACGGCGCATAGCCGCTAGAACGTCCTGTCGGTCGCACCCTGCCCAGCATTTAACGAGAACAGCTTTCTTACCAGGCGTGATTTGCAGCGAAGGATTGCGATCATCGTGGGCAGGACAACAGACCATACCATAAGAGCCGTGCCAATGGCCGCCCATGACGTTCACTATCTGACGTGCGCGTTGATCGGCGTCCATCGACAAGTGCTTATTCCTTCCACGTCTTTATTACTGACCGTGATTTATGGGGTAAATCGCGCCGGATATCCAGCCCTTTCCGGAACAATCCTATCAATGAGTCCGGCCCGATCAGGGCCGGTCATTATGCGCCCGGTAGGGCGCTCACTGTTTTGAGCGCGAAGTTATCCACAGGCGCTGTGGTGTTAATATAGGTGTTAATAGTGGTGTTAAGCGAATCAGAGATTTTGTAACCCTTTGAATATACTAATAAATAATGGCCTTTTTTTGCTCTGTGGTATCTAATGTCCGAATCTTGGTATCTGATACCCCGAATTATGGTATCTAATGTCCGAATCACAATCGGGCTGTGGAAGGGTATCTGATACCCCGAATTTACTTGCAAAGGTATCTAATAACCCGAATAAAGAAGCATGATGTCAAAAATGGAACAATCATACGACGATGTGCTTCAGTCATCGAACCTGACGGCGGACAAACGGGGAGGGGCTGACTTGTTCACCTGCGACGTTGCCGATGCGGTGCTGAAGGACTTGATGCCCACATTGGAGCATCCGTTTTATTCGCTGTCGAAAAAGCCGATGATGACCGAAAGGACATATCGCCGCGGCGATAATTGGCTGAAAGTCAGCCCCAGCGCCAAGGGCATGGCGACGATCTACGACAAGGATCTTCTTATCTACGCGGTGTCGCAGCTCATGGCGGCAATCCGTGATGGGATTGAGCCTAAGCAACGTGTCCGGATCAACTGCCGCGACTTTCTGATGTTCGCCAATCGCGGCCAGGGCGGCAAAGATTATAAGGCGATATGCGACGCGATCGCGCGGTTGGACGGCACGCGGATTACCACGAATATCAAGACCGGAGACGAAGAACAGTTCGATGCGTTCGGCCTGATCGACGGCGGCACCGTGCGCCGTAAAGACGGCCTCCACGGTCGCATAATGTGGGTTGAAATCAAGCTCTCGGACTTCGTTTTCAATGCCATTCAGCACCGCGAAGTGTTGACGCTCCACCCCGATTATTTCCGGCTTGCAAAGCCGTTGGAACGGCGGATTTATGAGCTGGCGCGGCGGCATTGCGGACAGCAAGCGAGCTGGTCGCCATACATGAAAACGCTCTACGAAAAGTCGGGCTCGACGGGATCGCTCAAGCTCTTTCGCTCAAGGGTGAAGGAAATCTGCAAGATCAATAATATGCCCGACTATGAATTGGAATTTCGGGTTGCTGGCGATCAGGTCGTTTTCCATAACCGAGAGACGATGCCTTTCGATCGCGACCATACAGACGATGGAGGCACCCCTTCGGGCGCTATTCTTCCGGCTCTCAAACAAGCAACCTATGAGAAGGCACGCGATGCCGCGCCGGGCTGGGACGTGTATGCCTTGGAAAGCGAATGGCGAATGTACGCGGCCGATCGGAGCGAAGCGGTGAAGAGTGCCGACGCAGCATTTATAGGCTTTTGCAAAGCGCGATTTAGAAAAGTCGGGCGGCCTTGAAACCAAAG
>TARA_R110000772_G_scaffold3193_5_pt1 | contig 12392 bp, 21 predicted proteins | sample TARA_R110000772 | Tara Oceans TARA_R110000772 (sample SAMEA4397948) | marine metagenome | biome: Polar Biome; feature: [SRF] surface water layer (ENVO:00010504); material: water (ENVO:00002006), including particulate matter (ENVO:01000060) such as... | depth 5 m | reverse complement strand
ACGAATTAACTAAATAGATAAATATGTATTATGACATGATGTGGGGTGGGTATGATGATGATTCACCATCAGTAAAAGAAAGATCGAGTGCGACTGTATCAGGAGTTGCTAAAGTAATTAATAATATATTAGACGATCCAAAGATTAGTGTATATCTTCCATCAGAAATAGAAGTTATGCAAAAAATATTAAAGAAAGCAGATGATAGATTCCGAAGAGGTATTATTGGAAGATCTGAGGTTATTCGTGATAATAGAGAAAACGTAATTAACGAAATAGTAGAATAGATATGGAGAAAGATATATGGGATAATCTTGATTGGGGTAACGATATGAAAAACGATTGGAGTTCATATGTTACTAAAGAATATATTGATGAAAAAGTCACATTACCAACTGTGTTGGATGCATTGGAGCAGATAAACGAAGATGATGAAATTTTCCTTAAATCTGAATTAGATGAAATTGAGAAAATGATCAATCGAGCAATCAGCAGAAAAGAACGAGGTATCATTGGAGAGGCTAACATCTTACAAGAAGAAAGAGAAAAAACAATTAATGAAATAATTAAAGACTAATGAGCCACACAAAAGGATGGTCACTCGATCAAGCTACCGCAGATGCTATCACACAGGGTGGGTGGGAAGATGTAGAACCAAGTAAACAAGAAAAGGCGAAAGATTTTATTGTAAATGTATCACATATGATATTATCAAATATAGATAGTGCTGATGATGATGTTGTATTCTCAAAACAAGAATTGGATGGGTTAGCGACTATTCTTGAAACTGTTAGTGAAAGAGTGTCAAGGAATATTATAGGACATAGTAATATAATCGCTGATATTAGAAATAAAACAATTGATGAATTAATAAAAGAATAAAAATTATGTATTATTATGAAATGGATTTTGGTGGTGGATCTGCTGAACGTGATTGGTTTGAAGAACGATATGAAGAACCAACTAATAAAGAAAAATCAATAAAAGATATTACTTTGGTAATAAACGCAATATCTGATAATAAAAAAAATGAAAGTATAAATATATTCACACCTAATGAATTATCAATTATTAGAGAAATTACGAGAAAATCATTGAAAAGAATTAATAATGGTATTATAGGTAAAGATAATATTATCCAACACGAAAGAGAACAAACAATAAAAAACGTATTAGATTAATTATGGGAAGATCATGGTATGGTGGTGGTAATTGGGTGAGTGGATCATTTGGAGTCACTGGATCGACAGGATTATATTCTCCTACTGGTAATGGTGGTCTAAGTGGTTCTGCTAAAGTTGGTGGTGGTTTAACTGATAAAGAGAGAACCGAAGGATACTTTGATGAAGTATCCGAAGTGCTGGAGATAGATGATGAAGATGAAAATATCGCCATTTTTACTCCAAGTGAAAGAAAGATCATTTCAGAAATTATGAGTAGATCAAAAGATAGAATTGAAAATGATATTATAGGAATGGAAAACATCATCCAACACGAAAGAGAACAAACAATAAAAAAGGTATTAAAATAATGGAAATAGACGACATTTTATTTATAATATTTATTTTATGGGCGTGTGGATTTTTTAGTGGAGATTAAATTATGAATGATATTTTTGGTAAAATAGGGAAAGTAGATCCAAGTCTTTGTACTTGTCATAGTGGTGGTGCATCAGGATCGGATACTGTGTGGGAAGAATCACTTGATCGTTATGGTGGTAAGACACGATCATATAGTTATAAAACTAAATTTCATATCGGGTCTAATAAAGTTGAAATCTCTGATGAAGATTACCAAGAAGGTATAAAGGAAGTTCATAAAGCCAATCAATTTATGAAACGGCATGGGATTTCAAAATATATGAACCTAATGGCTCGTAATTGGGTACAAGTTAAATATTCTAATCAAATTCTTGCCATAGGGAATTTGATTAGAATAGGTGAGACAAACACTAAGGGATATTATAATAAAGGTAAATGTACGGTTGTTGATGGTGGAACTGGATTCGCAGTTATGATGGGAATTATAAACCAAAAACCTGTATTTGTATTTGATCAAGGTGAGGAACAATGGTATAAATGGTCATATAATGTGAGTGATTATATAAAGATGGATAGTTCAGATGTTTATCTAGCAGATCAGAATTTTACTGGTATTGGAACAAGAGGTATAAATGAGAGTGGGGTAAAAGCAATAGAACAAGTTTTGGTTAATTCACTATAACTCTCCTTTCGGTCTATGAAAATCAGGATTAGTTGTTGTAGGTGATTTATACTTATCAACAAGTTCTAAATATTTCTTTCTTCCTTCTGTGTAAGTAACTAAATTATCATTTAATTCTTTTGCTTGTTCATCAGTCATATATAATACCTTATCCGCATTTGATGGATATTCTTTAAACTCCCATCTTTTATTTATATTCTGTGGTTCTTTATTCCTTTTCTTTAATCGATTCTCAGTGGCGTTAAGGTCAATTAAAGTAAATGTTTTAAGTCCATTTTCTTTATTTACAATTCTTCTAACGTCCCAATTTTTACCCATATCGCTGAAATTGCCTATCTTTACGTTGTCGCTAAATTCTTCGAATGTTTTTACATTATTTTTCATAATTTCTTACTCAGTTAAAATCTTTTTACTTATATTTGTATATATTAAAAACTAAAATCAAGAATTAATATATACATTATAGATACATATAACTAAAACACATAAACAATAACTATGGGAAAAGACGATAACAAATGGGATGATAATTTCAAAACTCTTGAAGGGATCGATGAAGATATTACAAACAACGATGAAAATTCAGAGGAAATAATTGAGAACCCTGATGCTGATCTTGAAAACACAAATGATGAAGAAGAACATGACATGAGTAATGTTCAGGCTTTTGGTAATAGTGCTCCGAAATCAACCACACCCCTTTTAGATCACATTGGTAGAGATTTTACCAAAAGAGCAGAAGATGGGAAGATAGATCCAATAATTGGTCGTGAAAAAGAAATCGATCAAATTATATGGGTATTATCTCGTAAGAATAAAAACAATCCTGTTATCATTGGTGAAGCAGGTGTTGGTAAAACCGCAATTGTAGAGGGCATCGCTCGTATGATAGTTGGAGATGATTGTCCAGATTCATTGAAAGATAAGAAAATTATCTATGTGGATATGGGTAGTATTATGGCAGGTACTTCTAAACAAGGAGATCTTGAAAATAGAATTAAACAAATGTTACATGAATTAGAAGAGAACCAAGATGTGATTCTTTTCATTGATGAAATTCATTTAATAGTAAATGAAAATCTTCCTATTGATGTTTCGAATATGTTCAAACCAGCATTGGCTCGTGGAGAAATGAGATGTATTGGTGCTACTACATATGATGAGTATAGAGAATCTATCGAAAAAGATGGAGCATTAGCAAGACGTTTTCAAAAAGTGGATGTTGAACCTACGAATGTTAAGGATACAATCGCAATTTTAAAACATATTAAAAGTACTTATGAAGATTATCATAAAGTATCATATAGTGATAATGCAATCGTTGCTTGTGTTAAATTAAGTGATCGTTACATTACGGATAGATTTTTCCCTGATAAAGCAATTGACCTTTTAGATGAGGTGGGTGCGAGAGTTAGAATTTCAAGAAAGAAAAATGTACCACCTGAGGTGGTTGCCGTTGAGGTAGAACTACATAAAGTTAGACAAGAAAAACAAACATTAATGGATGCTGAGAAATATCAAGAAGCATCTGCAACTCGTCCAAGAGAACTTGAATTACTTGATGAGTTAGAAAAACTTGGTGAAAAATATACTGATGAAGAAATATCTGAAGTTAGTCAAGAAGATGTTGAGAAAGTTATCTCAATCAAAACAGGAATCCCTGTTACAAGATTAACGAAAGATCAAGGAGCTAGGTTATTGAATTTAGAGAAAGACCTTAGTGTTGATATTGTTGGGCAAGAAGAAGCAGTTAGTAAGGTATCTAAGTGTATCCGTAGAAGTAGATCTGGTATAAAAGATCCGAATAGACCAAGTGGTGTATTTCTTTTCTTAGGATCAACTGGTGTCGGTAAAACACATACTGTTAAAGTATTGGCTAAACATTTATATGATACAGAAAAAGATGTGGTTAGAATTGATATGTCAGAGTATGGAGCACCACATAATGTTTCTCGTTTAATTGGAGCACCTCCTGGATACGTAGGATATGGTGAGGGTGGTCAATTAACTGAAAAAGTTCGTAGAAAACCTAATTCAATTATTCTTTTAGATGAAATTGAAAAGGCACATCCAAAAGTTCTTGATGTATTACTTCAAGTTTTTGATGATGGTCAATTAACAGATGGTAATGGTAAAACAGTTGATTTCAAAAATACTATTATTGTTATGACAAGTAACATTGGTACATCTTCTATTGATAATCTAATGGAACCTGTTGGATTTGGTACATCTAAATCTACATCAACAACTGCACATGAAACGAGAGTTAAAAATGTAATTGAAAAGGAATTAAAGGAAAAGTTACGTCCAGAGTTCTTAAATAGAATTGATGATATCGTTATCTTTAATAGTCTTAACGAAGAAGCAATTTATCGTATTATCAGTTCTGAAGTAGGTAAATTAGCTAAGAGATTAGAAGAGATGGGATACACATTAACAATCACTGATAATGTTAAAGATCTTCTTTTAGAACAGGGTTACGATGAGAAAATGGGAGCAAGACCATTGAAAAGAGCAATCCAAAAATATCTTGAAGATCCTATTTCTGATGGAGTGATTAGAAAAGATTTCGAAGAAGGAGATGATATTGAAATGGATTATGACAAGACAACAAAGAAAATCTCTATTAATGGAAATTATGTAAGTGAGAAATTAGTTACAGAATTTAAAGAATTTGTGAAAAGTTAAAAATATTCACATATTGATATAAAAAAAACCTCAAATTTAATTTGAGGTTTTTTTATGTTTAGTTATTTTGAAATGTTTGAAGAATAATTGACCAGAATTTGGATCAGGAAAATCACTTAATTTCATATCAGGACGTTGTTTTAATAATTGGTTAACAACAGCTCTGTGTTTTTTAAGTTTTTTTAATTCTTCATCACTTCGCTTTACTATAAACATTTGATATATCATCTTAGGCTGATCCTCGTGATGTTCTGCGTGAGGATTTTTTAATTTAGAAGTGACATAAGTAGCGATCATATCATCACCACTGAACCCATCGTAGTCATATGTCTCACCTTTTTTATAACATACAAAATTAGGATCAGTTATATTATTATAAGCTAATGTTTCTTCATTTACGTAATGATGATAATCTTCTATGCAGATCACTTCACCAGGTGGGTGTTGGATAGGTCCTTCGATGAGTTCCTTAATTTCCTCTTCCGATAAAACATATTTAGATTTCTCTTTATCAGATTTTCTATTCCATTCATCTAGAATAGGTTTCAGAAATTTAGAAAATTCTACATAACTTTTATAACCCTTATGGGGATTATCAGGAATTTTTCCTGATAAGTATGGTTCTATATTTTGTTGAAGTTCTTCTACGGTGAGTGAATTTACGAAATCAAAAAAAGTATTAGAAAATCCTTTTTTTGAAACGGTGTGTTCCTTACCATCTATGATATCTATATATGTATCATAACTATCATTATCGAGTAAAATATTATATTTACTAGGTTCGAACTTTTGTTGTAGATAGATGAATAACCTATTGTTGGGTAATTCATCAAAATCATTATTGAATTGTTCGAATGTTTTCATATGAGTTATATTTTTAAATGATCTTTGATCGTAGTTAAAACAAATTCCTTTGTTACTCCAATATTATCACAATATTCACCAAGATCTTTATAACTAGCAACTTTAACTAATGAAAAATTATCACCATATAAAGAAGTGAAGTAATCAATTACTTTTTCTTTATCACCTTGTATATCTTCGGGTGATAACATTGCGTATTTATTTAAATGAAATTGAGCGAAATTCTCGTCAAATTCATGTCGTTTATGCTCATTAAATTTCTTAAAGTTCTTTAACATAGAGTATATATTAAGTTACAGATTAGATTTTTTTAATATTTTTCGGGCGTTTTCACACTCTTTACTGAAGTCAATAGTTCCTGCCTTTTCTAAATTTTCATCAGCCTTTTCAATAAATCGTTCTGCAGATTCCCCGCTTAATACGGGGATACCTTTATGAATTATTTTCTTCATTTAACTCTTCAATTATTTTATTAAGTTGTTCGATAGTATCTTTAGTATTTTTATGTAAAATACCTATACCACCTTTTGCTACCCAACCATCGATTTTCTTTTTGGTATCATCGATTAAGATTGAGTTCTCAAATCTTTTAGCAAACAGATCTTTTTGAGTATTGATAATCATTTTAGTATCAATATCCCATCGGTTGTATTTTGGTTCTTTATGTACTTTAGGACTAATTGTTGGTTCTTTTTGAGTAAGACCAAGTTCTCTTCTACACCAAATTGCTTTACCATTTACACTATCTTTACTCCTTGATGGACTTGATAAAATACAAGGATCGTATTGTAGAACATGTTCCCATAATTCTTTACCATCTTTCATCCATTCCATATGAGACCACCATTTTAATCCGTATTTATCAACAAGTGCCCAAGACGCTTTAACTCCATGTTTATTTATGTAAGATTCAAAATCTAAATTTTCGGTATTTTCTTTCAGTTCTTTAAATCTCTTCACGAAATCAGTTAAAACACCATCCATATCTACGAATAGTTTAAAAAGTTGAGTTGGTGATGATACACCACTAAATTGTTTAAATGTTTTTATAATTTTTCTCATATTTGTATTTGTATTTTCTCTTAATGTATCCCCTGGTATTTTTCCTTTTATCCATTGGATGGCTGTTTCGTTTCCAGAAATATTACATACATCTTGAAAAGATTTTGGATCTCCTATTTCATTAATTCTATTTTCGAAAAATTCTATGGCATATTCTTCACCATGTTGTTCAACGAGTTCTTTTGCTTTCCCTATTATTGTCATAAGTTGTATATATTATTTATGTGTTATTGTTTTGATGTATACAAATATAAGCTATATATTGTGATTATTTGGAATTAAATTCATATATTTGCTATTATAAATCAATTTATACAAAAATAATATGGGTCCAAGAATTCCAAGATTAACAAAAAGAGGTTTACAGTATTGGAGAAAAAAAGGCAAGAATGGTAAAGATGTTATGGTATATTTCCATGACGATATGGATGGTATATTTTCCGCAGTTGTAGTTAAAGAAAGATTGTTACATTTAGGATATAACATCAAAGGATTTGGTGTTGTGAATTATCAAGAGGGATGGAGTCTTACGAGTTTAGATCCAAAGATGATTAATGTTGTGGTTGATTTTGCTAATATGCCAAATTATGATCGTAAAGATCTTATTGATATTTATATAGACCATCACGGAGAATTTACCGAAGAAGAAAAGGAATTTTATAAAGATAATCCTGTTATCAAAACAAAAACAGCTTCAGCGTATGAGGGTATTTGTAGAGTGATTGGATGTCCTCTTGATGATATTCTTCTTTATGCTATTGATATGATCGATAGTGCTAAGTATGATGATTATAATGTTAAGTGGACAGATATATTAAATTTCAATTGGGATTTATTCAAGGAGATTTCTAATAGAAAAGGAACACTAACTATCAGACCATTTGAATCATCAGGAGATGTTAAGATTGGTTGGCCGACAGTCGCTAAATTAACATTTGCTGGAGCATTTAATCAGTATATGAAAAGAGGTGATCATAAAACACTTATCGAAACCGTTGCGAACCTTGAAAATGTGAGTATTTATAATATCTTTAGTGTTATGAAGAAAATATATGCTGGTAATAATGTTTGGTTTTCGGGGTATAGTAAAGGAGATCCAAAGGATTTTATACAAGATGGTAAATGGAGAATCGGAGAGATGCAGAAACGAACAAGGGGAGATAGTGGTAAAATAAAAATCCATAACACTCAATCGAGTTTTGCAGAAACAACTATGATGGAACCAAGTGGATACCAAATCATTGGTAGATTAATGTTTGTTCCCTCTGGAACATGGGCAAATGCACTTAGAGCAAGATCAATTTTAGAACAAGATTATATCGATGGTGTGATACCAGAAGAACATAAAGTAGATTTCATCGCACTTCAATATGGGAATACTATTCAAGTGTGTGGGTATAAAAAATTACAAGATTTAGTAAATCCTCCTATACTTAAAGGTGGTGTTGTAATGGATGATCTTGGTGAGTATATGAAAACTATTTTAAATAACTTTAAGAAATATTTTGGGTATTATGATCCAGATACAAAAGTAGGACAAGATGAATTGACAGTTAGTGGTGGTCATATAGGTATTGGTACAATTTCTAATATCGTTGGTAAAATAGATAAAGGAAGAATACATGATCGAGATGGTGGGTATAGTAAATATGTTGGTGATTTCGATGGTTATAGATATTTAGACTTAATCAAAAACAAAATAATAAATGATTTATCAGGGGTTGAGTGGAAGGTTGGAATGAAGTGGCCTGAATCACTTAATCAAACAAGATCTCAGTTAATTAGAGATATTATAAATAATAAACAAGAGATTCAACAAAGAATTAAGGAGTATGTCGAAGATAATTTAAATAGTGGATTCGATAAAAGTCAATTAGATAGAAAGGTTAAGAAAGAAATCACATTAGAATTTGAAAATGTGAGTGATGAAAATCTCAGAAAATTACACACTAAATCAATGATGGATTATAAAGTAATGAAAATAGGTGATATTAAGAAATTAAATTAATATGGGAAATTTTAAAAAAGATAACACAACGACCAAGGAAAGATTAGGTATATTTGATGATATAGATGATGATATAGATAACATTCCTACTGATGAAGCTGATGAGTATCTATCAGAAATAATAAATTATTGTAAAGAACAATTAAATAAATAAAAAATATGACATTCAAAAATCAAATATTCGATTTAACACAAGAAGCAGAAGATTTATCAAAAATGATGTATAACGACAAAATAATTAAATGTTTAGTCGCTCCTTATCATAGTTTCAATCAATTAGAAACAATCTTCCCATTCACAAAAACTACATTTTTATTTCCCGAAAGAGAAATGAACGCATCACAAGTATCGTCATTTATTTCGATGGTTGTGAAATCTCCTAAAATAACGGGAGATATTGTTGTTGTAACAACAAGTATGAATATCATAACTGATATGATACATCAATGTGTCAGAATATTAACTGAAGGTGGTGAGATAGTTGATTGCCCAAATAAAACATTTGCGGCTAACATCCACGATGTTAGATATGAAGTATTAGAGAATCCTGATCATCAATTATCTGGATCAGAGAAAAACATGATGCAAACTTCTATCAATAAAATTATCGAAGATATAAATAGCGATCAACCTATGGTCGAATCAGATTATGATAAAATGGTTTCTAAAATTCGATTGATCGGAGAACCACTTATTAGAACCAAATTATTAGAAATGGCTGAATCGGTGAGTGTAATATAATTAATATATGTATGTAATTTTCAAGGAAGATAAGTTATTGGAGAAAATATCATTTTGGAGCAGGAATGATATGTATGAACATCAATTATTTGATGATACGAAATATATATTCGAGAAAGAAAATGCAGTAGAACAAATATTGAATAGGGTGTCTTTATTACCATCTACTGTGAATGATGGGTATTATATCAATTATAATTATGTACCCTTATACGATGATAAGGAAGTTAATAAAGAGAATTTAGATTCGTATATACAACGATTTAATGCACTATTTTTCTCAGAAGGAAGTCTTAATGTAGAAAGGAATCATCTCATCAATATCTCATTAGATATTGATTTTATAATGGAACATCAGTTTAGACCAAATATAATCAACCAAAGTTTTAAAGATTATGTTAGGTCTGAACTGTTAAATAAACAATCTACACTACGAGATTATAACATTAACCAAGTATTAAAATGATCTTTGAAATAATCATATCATCGTTTAGTTATAGTGTAGTTGATTACTATGAATGTCCTGGTAAGAAATCGACAGGATTTGCTTGTTTCGGATTACCGTATGATGGTGTTAAATGGGGATTAAAATATATTGTTGATTTAAATTTCAGTGATGATATGATACAAAAATCCTTAGTTCTTCAAAATGATTTTATTAAGAAATGTGTAAATGATTCTATAAATAGTTATAGAATTGAAAAAAGGAATATTGTTATTGATGAAGTATTACGCTAAATAATAATGTCCACCAGATTCTCCACCCATTGACATAAATTGATTAGCCGCATCTTCTGATCTTTTATCCATACCAAAGTCGTAATCTTCCCCTATTTTACCACTCACAATAACTCCATTTTTAGTTAATGGATATGATGTAATATTACGTGTTGCTAATCCTCGTACAGAACTATATGAATTATCCATAGTACCCGAATCATACAACATGGTAGATCTTGGAATAAAAAATAATGATTTACCTGGATTAGGAATTGTTTTAGCAATTTCAATTAATTGACCAATCGTTTTATAAGGAGGTAGATTAGTTTCTTCAGGTCTTTCTTTATCACCAATATATGTAAGTCCTAATAAATTAGCAGGATTAGTTTCTATATTGTGTGTATAAAAGTCGTGAGATCTTGATGAAAAATTATGGCTATAATTTTCACTTTTCATTTTCTTACCTTCTGATGGAATTTTAACAAAATCATTTAATAGGAAATATATTTCACCATTTTTATCTTTTCTTGATAATTTTTCATTCATAGCAACAATGAAATTATCTTTTGGTTTTTGTTCCAATACATATATAAGATCTTCGATAGTCATAGTATCATTCCAATCCGCCATCTCATTAAATTGTATATAGTTTTTAAGATTATTCATTTTATTGATTTCTGAATTTTTTATTTATGTGTTAATTTAGATCCAATTAAATCTATTAACATAGTTTTCTTTTGTTCGATTAGTTCGATTGTTTTCCTAACTGTATCTAATAAAGGTTGTATATCTTCAAGATCCTCTGGAGATATTAAATATACATTACCATAAGGGTTTACTTGTCCTTTTAAACTAACTTTTCGTTTAGATTCAATAGGTCTTCCATATCTGTTTCTTGGAGCACTAATTCTTAGCCTATAAGGATATCCATTTTTATCCATTAAAATTTCCTCAAATTCATAATTATCATTTAAGAAAAAAGGAGTTAACCCATTACTAATTTGATTTCTTAATATGTTTTCGGATGCTAAATCAAACTGAGCTAATAGAATTACTTTAGTTCCACCATCTGTACCATGTTCAGTAGTTGATGATGATACAATTTGGCTTTCGTTGAATTGTTTAAAATTGTCCATGGATTATATATTAAATTTACAACACAAAAAATTAACTTTCTTCTAAAATATCATCGATATTTTTTTCACGAAGATTAGGTAGATAAATATCTCTATCTAAAACATATTCGATGTTTTTCTTGCTATGATTTTTTATATAATGTTTGGTGAGATCTGGATGGTCATTAATGTCCTGTCCTAATACTTCATAAGAATTTATTATAGCTAACATAGAATCTCTTCCGAATAAATTGTGATTACTCAGTACTTCTTTGATGTTAATCATTACCGTGTCACTTGTATTTTCACTTGGGTTAATGTATAGATCACTAAGTACTCTATATCGGTAAGTATTATTTTCTTCATCATGTGTGTGTATCCATATTTTATTTTTCCTGATATATTTTCTATAAAATTTGAAACTAGATAAACTAATGGGTAAATATCTCCAAGTATAGAAAATAACTACAAGTCCAATTATTGATAATGAGGTTGCAAATAAAATAGGAATTTCAACATTAAAATTGAATAAATACGCAGATAATCTAACTAAATCATCTGACCACATTATAAAATTACCCGTTAATAACAATAGGTTAACTTTAGTATTTCGATCAAGTTCATTATACCCTTTAGGATATAATTTATTTAAGTATTTTATTAATGTTTCTTTCACGTTCTCGTGTTTTTATGAATTTGGTATTTCCTATTTTTGTATTATATGGAAGTTTTGTTTTAGTGGTTTTTAAAGTTAACGCTTTTTTACCAAAAATGAAAATAGTTTTAGTATAAACATTGAACATTTCTCTACCCGTTATATCAAAGTGACCATCATTATCATCATAATCTCTCTCATCATAGAAAAATTTATGTGGTTCATCTATTCGATCATCTTCTCTTATTTCAAATATTTTTACCATTCATGTATTTCTAATCCTTTAGTTTCACAAACCTCCATTGATTTATCAGTT
>TARA_R110000772_G_scaffold15072_61_pt1 | contig 12393 bp, 9 predicted proteins | sample TARA_R110000772 | Tara Oceans TARA_R110000772 (sample SAMEA4397948) | marine metagenome | biome: Polar Biome; feature: [SRF] surface water layer (ENVO:00010504); material: water (ENVO:00002006), including particulate matter (ENVO:01000060) such as... | depth 5 m | reverse complement strand
GCCGGCAACATTGTCACGCGCATCAATCGCGCGTTGGTAGGTGTCGAGGCCTTTGTATTTTGGCAGCAGGCTAGGGTGGATGTTGAGCATCCTGTCCGACCATTTCTTGACGAAACCGTCGCTCAGAATCCGCATATAACCGGCCAGGACGACATATTCGGCGCCGGAACGGAGGATCGCGTCGTGCATGATGTCATCATGATCTTCGCGGGCCATCCCTTTGTGCGGATGGGCGAAGGTCGCGATGCTCTCTGCCTCGGCCAGTCGCAAGCCCGGGGCCTCGGGATCATTGGATGCCACCAGCACGATGTCATAAGGACAGTTGGGTGATTTGGCGGCATAGACAAAGGCTGCCATGTTGGAGCCGCGACCGGAAATTAATATCGCGATTTTGGCTTTTTCAGCCATTGTGGGTTGCGGTCCAATCGGCGGTGGCCGACCATGTTCCGCGATTGCCGTTCACCGAACATCCCTTGGTGCCATCCCGGACATCACCGACCCGGTGGACTTTTTCACCGGCGGCTTCGAGGTCCGATGTTATCGCATCCGCTTCATCGGGCGAGACCGCCAATATCATGCCGATTCCACAGTTGAATGTGCGCGCCATTTCCTCGGGCTCGATATTGCCCTGGGCTTGCAGGAAGGCCATCAGACGGGGCTGTTCCCAGCTCGCAGCATCGACATGGGCGTGCAGTCCGTCGGGCATCACGCGCGGAATATTCTCCAGCAAGCCGCCGCCGGTAATATGGGCAAGGGCCTTGATCCGGCCGGATTGCATCAGCGGCAGCAGCGATTTCACATAGATGCGGGTCGGTGCGATCAGGGCCTCGACCAGCAATATATCGGGATTGAAAAGAGCGGGGCGGTCCATTTTCCAGCCCTTGTCCGCCGCGAGTCGGCGTACCAGTGAAAATCCGTTGGAATGAACGCCGGAAGATTCGAGGCCAAGCAGGATATCGCCGGCCGCGACATTTGCTCCGGTGACAACCTTTTCACGTTCGACCGCGCCAACGCAGAAGCCGGCCAGATCATAGTCGCCTTCGGCATACATGCCGGGCATTTCCGCGGTTTCGCCGCCGATCAGCGCGCATCCGGACATTTTGCAGCCCTCGGCGATTCCAGCGACAACCCGTTCGGCAATACCGTTTTCGAGCTTGCCGGTGGCAAAATAGTCGAGGAAGAACAGGGGCTCTGCGCCCTGGACGATCAGATCGTTGACGCACATCGCGACAAGATCGATTCCTACCGTATCATGCCGGTTATAGTCGATTGCCAGCTTGAGTTTGGTTCCCACGCCATCATTGGCGGCAACCAGAAGCGGGTCATCATAGCCGGCGGCCTTGAGATCAAAAAAGCCCCCGAAGCCCCCGAGTTCCGCATTGGCACCGGCGCGTGCAGTGGCTTTGGCCAGCGGGGCAATAGCCTTTATAAGGGCATTGCCCGCGTCGATGGACACACCGGCTTTCGCATAGGTGTAAGAATCCGGCTCATTTTGCTTTTCACTCATAACTTGAGCGATTAGACAACTCGCGGCTGGATTTCCACGCCATAATCGTCAAAAGGGCGCAAATGAGTATTTTGACTGACTTCAGGATCAAGATTGCTGCGATCGTCGCTGTTGTGATGATGCTCGCGGGGACGGTAGTCTATGCCCAGCTTGAGGGTACGGAACGCGGCGTTGCGCCGCTCGCAAGCAGCGGCGATTTTGAAGTCATGGGCGTAAAGGTTGATGTCAAAGGCGACAACGCTTTCGATGCGCGCAAAAAAGGCTGGGAAGAGGCGCAGCGCAAAGCGTGGAAGATGCTCTACAAGCGCACCCAGGGCAGCGAGACCAGCGGACTGCCGGATTCCACGCTCAACACGATCGTCTACGCGATCATTGTCGAGCAGGAGCAGATTGGTCCCAAACGCTATATTGCTACACTTGGCGTGATGTTTGATCGCGCCAGAACAGGGTCCATTCTTGGCGTGGGAGGACGACGTTTGCGGTCTCCGCCCTTGCTGGTCCTGCCGGTTATGTGGAGCGGCGGTTCTCCTCAGGTGTTTGAAAACAGGACAGAATGGCAAAAGGCCTGGGCCCGGTTCCGCTCCGGCGAAAGCCCCATTGATTATGTTCGTCCCTATGGATCGGACAGCGAATCGCTGGTTCTGACCGCGGGGCAGGCCAACCGCCCGAGCCGTCGCTGGTGGCGCAATATATTGGACCAGTTCAGCGCAGCGGACGTTATTATCCCGATGGTCCGGCTGACTTATGCCTATCCGGGCGGTCCGGTCAGAGCGCGGTTCACCGCGCGCTATGGACCCGACAATAAATATATCGACAGTTTCACGCTGAAAGTGGCGCGCAGTGAAGATATTCCCAAAATGCTGGATCAGGGAATTACGCGCCTGGACAGCATTTATTCGAGCGCCCTGTCGCGCGGCATATTGAAAACCGACCGGTCGCTGATCATCGAGGACCCGTTCAATATGGATGATCTGAACCTTGAGGATTTTGATATTGGTGCTGATACGGTGACCGACACTGGTGAGAGCGATGCTACCGAAAGCGCTGCTGGAAATGGTGCAACGGAAGCCGGCGGCGAAACGCCAACGGCGGCTCCTGCTGCCGCCACCAGCATATCCTTGCAGTTCGACACGCTGGACGTCGGTGCCGTAGGCCGCGGAGAATCTTCGGTGCGCTCAATTTCGGGCGTGACCTCTGCTTCGACATCAAGCCTCGCGCTTGGCGGGGTTTCTGTCATGAACGTGACCTATAGGGGCGATATAGCGACTCTGGCTCAAGCGCTTCGGGCGCAGGGCTGGCAGGTCCAGCAAGGAGCGGGCGCCTTGCGTATCAGTCGTCCCGGACAGTAAGGCAACGAGGCAGTGAGTCAGATAGCCCTACCTCTCGAACAAATTCCTTCGCCGGAGCATGACGGATATCTGGTTACTGCGGCCAACGCCGAAGTGCATCAGCATTTGCAGAATTGGCGCGACTGGTCGCATTATACGATGATTCTGATCGGTCCGGCAGCCTCTGGAAAGACAACAATGGCAACGGCCTTCGCAAGCGAGAGCGGCGGTCTTCATCTGGAGGATGCTTCCGAGGCCGAAGATACTCAGATATTCCATCTGTGGAATCGCGCTAATGGTGAAAAGAGACCGCTATTGTTAATGTCGGAAAAGCCTGTTTCCGAATGGGGAATCCTGCTTCCAGATCTCAAATCCCGGCTCGCTGCATCATTGCATCTGCAAATCGGTCCGCCTGATCAGGCGATGATTGACGGGCTTTTTCAGAAATATTTCACGTCTCGCGGGCTAACCATATCGGAAGACGCGCTTCGTTATCTGGAGAAGCGTATGATCCGGTCCTACGCAATGGTCCGGCAATTGGCGCAGAAAATGGACTCGCTCGCGATCGAGAGCCGAAAGCCGATCAATCTGGCGGTTGCCAAATCCGCGCTCAGGTTTTTTGACGCCGGCGATAAAAAGGTGGATAGTTAGTTGATGGATACTCCTGCTCCAGAGTCGCTCGATGCGAACCTTTCGCTCGAGGATAATGGCATTGGCGCTTTTTCCGAAGACGGTGGCAAACGCTATTTCAATCGGGAGATAAGTTGGCTGGGCTTTAACGAGCGGGTGATCGAGGAGGCCGAGAATAGCGCTCATCCCTTGCTGGAGCGGCTGCGCTTTCTTTCTATTTCCGGGAACAATCTCGACGAATTCTATATGGTCCGCTTTGCCGGTCTGGTCGGCCAATATCGCCAGAAGATCGAGGAGCGGTCGGCCGACGGGCTGACCCCTACACAGCAGCTTGAGGCGATCGCAATCCGTGCGGATGCGTTGATCGAGCATCAGCAGCAAGTCTGGTCGGCGCTGTCCAAGAGCTTGGCCAAGCAGGATATTTTTGTTTCGGCGGTGGCCGAACTGTCCGATTCTTCAAAAACCTGGCTGCGGCAGCATTTTCTCGACCAGATTTTCCCGGTCCTGACTCCCCAAGCGCTGGATCCGGCCCATCCCTTTCCGTTCATTCCCAACAAGGGGTTGAGTCTGGTTTTCGATCTGGTGAGACAATCGGACAAGCTGGGCATTCGGGAACTGGTGATGATTCCTTCGGGTCTGCCGCGGTTCATCCGATTGCCTGGCGAATCTGCCACCTATGTTTCGGTCGAGACCACGATCCAGGAATTTTCCGATATATTGTTTCCCGGCTATTCGGTGATCAGCAGCGGCCTGTTCCGGGTCATCCGCGACAGCGATATCGAAGTGGAAGAGGAAGCAGAAGACCTGGTCCGCTATTTCCGCAGCGCGATCAAACGTCGCCGTCGCGGCGATGTGATCCGGCTTGAAATGGGGCCGAAGCTCGCCGAGCCGGTGGTCGCCATGTTGCGGGAAAATCTGTTGCATGATGGCGCCACCGAAAGCCGGATCAACGGTCTGGTCGGTGTGGGGGATCTCGACATATTGGTTGACGAAGATCGCCCGGATTTGAAATTCACGCCCTATAGCCCGCGCTTTCCCGAACGTATCCGCGATCACGGCGGCGACTGTTTTGCTGCCATCCGCGACAAGGATATATTGGTTCATCATCCCTATGAATCTTTCGAGGTTGTGATCGAATTCCTGCGCCAGGCCGCTGTCGATCCCGACGTCGTGGCAATCAAGCAGACGCTCTACCGTGCCGGCAAGCAGTCCGCGATCATACGGGCGCTGATCGATGCTGCCGAAGCGGGCAAATCGGTCACTGCAATCGTCGAGCTAAAGGCACGTTTTGACGAAGAGCAGAATCTGCTTTGGGCAAGCGCACTGGAACGTGCCGGGGTGCAGGTCGTCTACGGGTTTATCGAATGGAAAACCCACGCGAAAATATCGATGGTCGTCCGCAAGGAACAGGAAGGTTATCGCACTTACTGTCATTTCGGCACCGGCAATTATCATCCGGTTACCGCCAAAATCTATACAGACCTCAGCTTCTTTACCGCTGATCCGAGAGCCGCACGCGATGCGGCGCAATTGTTCAACTATATTACCGGCTATGTCGAGCCCAAGGAACTGGAACTCATATCCATGTCGCCGCGCAATATGCGCAAGGACCTGATGGGGCTGATCGATCAGGAGATTGCCAATGTCCGCGCAGGTCAGCCCGGCATGGTGTGGGCCAAGATGAATTCGCTGGTCGACCCGGCGCTGATCGAAAAATTATACCAGGCGAGCAACGCCGGTGTCGAGATTGATCTGGTGGTCCGCGGAATCTGTTGCCTGCGGCCGGATGTACCGGGCCTGTCGGACCATATCCGTGTGAAATCGGTGGTTGGGCGCTTTCTCGAACACAGCCGGATTTGGGCCTTTGGCAACGGCAAGGAATTACCGAATGACGGGGCCCAGCTCTATATTTCTTCGGCCGACTGGATGCCGCGGAATCTCGACCGCCGGGTGGAATATATGCTGCCGATCACCAACAAGACCGTCCATGACCAGATACTGGATCAGGTGATGGTAGCCAATCTGATCGATGACGAGCAGAGCTGGGAATTAAATGCAGATGGCAGTTACACCAGAGTGGAACCCTCCGACAAACCGTTCAACCTGCATCGCTATTTCATGACCAATCCGTCGCTCTCCGGGCGCGGCAAGGCGCTCAAGAAAAGCAACGCGGTTCCGCGTCTCAGCCTGCGTCGTCGCAAGAAAAAAGCGTGACCGGGGTGCTCTCAGGCAAAGCTGCATCGCCAATTTCCGCGCGAACGAAAAAGCGGCAATCCTGTCGACGAACGGCGATTGTCGATATCGGGTCCAATTCGATCCGGCTGGTCGTCTATCAGGGACCGGCGAGAGTCCCCGCGATCCTGTTCAACGAAAAGGTCATGGCCGGGCTGGGACGGGAATTGTCGACCACCGGGGCGATTGGCAAGGATGCAATGGAATTTGCAATACGCGGCCTGAAGCGTTTTCATCGCCTGTGCACCGATATGGAGGTCGATAGCATATTGGCCTTTGCTACCGCTGCAGTGCGTGATGCCAGCAATGGCGATGACCTGCTGAAAGCAGCGCACGAAATCGGTTATGATGTCGCGGTGCTGCAGGGAGAGGAAGAAGCGGAGCTGGCCGCGCTGGGCATTATTTCAGGAATACCGGATGCGAGCGGTATCGTCGGTGATCTTGGTGGCGGCAGCCTTGAACTGGCGATGATCGACAAAGGCAAGGTGCTGGACCGCTTTTCTTTTCCGCTAGGCGTGCTCAGGGTCGCCGATTTGCGCGCCAAGGATACCGACGGCCTGAAGACGAAAATACGCAAGATGCTCAAGAAGACCGGGTGGGACAAGAAGGGGCAGCAGTTGCCCTTTTATCTCGTCGGCGGTTCCTGGCGCTCGCTGGCGCGGCTTGACATGTATGACAGCAAATATCCGCTGCCGGTCATCCACAATTATGAAATGGAACCGCAGCGCGCCCGGCGGCTGGTCAGCCGCTTGGCCCGCCTGAACAAGGACAAGCTTAAAAATGTGCCCGGGCTGTCGTCGTCGCGGATACCGACGTTGAACGATGCCGCATGGCTTCTGTCGATGCTGGTACGCTATCTCGATAGTACCAAGATGGTGGTTTCCGCCTATGGCGTGCGGGAAGGCATGCTGTTCAAGAATATCAGCAAACAGGAAGCCGCGCGCGACCCGCTGCTGCTGGCCACGGATGATACGGGCACTGCCCAGTCACGTTTTCCCGCGAACAGCAAATTGCTCGGCGAATGGATAAGCGAGATTTTCTCCGACGACCCGGTCGAGTGGCACCGTATTCGTCAGGCCGCCTGCAATCTGGGCGATGTTGCCTGGCGCGCAAACCCCAATTTCAGGGCCGAGCGGGGGCTGGAAATCGGACTGCACGGAAACTGGGTGGGTATCACCGGGCCGGAACGCGAGATGCTGGGGCAGGCGCTGTTCACCAGTTTCGGCGGTGGCAATAATATATTCCCCGGGGGCGGACGGCTAGCCGACGAACAGGCTACAAAACGCGCGATTTGCTGGGGATTGGCGATGCGTCTGGGGCAAAGGCTCAGCGGTGGCACCCGCAATCCTCTGGAGCAGACGCGAGTCCGGAAATCAGGCAAAAAACTGGAACTGACAATTTCCTGTGATCTGATCGATCTTTACGGCGATGCGGTTGCCAAGCGGCACGGGCATCTGGCAAGCATCATGGGACTGGAGCCGGTAGTGACCTCCGAATAGTCCGATATCCTGCCTAATCGCTGGCCGGTTCATCGCCTTCTTGCTGATGGGTCATTTTCAATTTGCCATCCTTGACCGTGAAGCTCACCCGGCCTTCAACCAGATCCAGAGCATCCCGACCAAATTCCTCATAGCGCCAGCCTTCCAGCAGCCCGACGCCTTCGCGTTCTCCGGCGACGATGCTCTCCAGGTCATCAGCGCGAGCCAACAGACGTGATGCAACGTTCATCTCGGCCGAGCGGATTTTGAGCAGCAGTTTGAGCAGGTCGGTAACGAGCGCATTGGACTTGCCATTCTTGGGACGACGACCAATTTTCAGCGGCAGGTCATCGCGCGACAATGGTTCTGCCTGCTCGATGATATCCATCAGACGCGCGCCGATATCGTTGTTCTTCCAGCCGGCGGACAGGCCACGAACCTGTCCCAGCTTGTTTTGATCCTTCGGCGGGTGCGCGGCAATATCGGCCAGAGTTTCATCGCGCATGATCCGTCCGCGTGGCAGATCCTTCGACTGGGCTTCGCGCTCCCGCCAGGCGGCAAGCGCCTTCAGCCGACCGAGCATCTCGAGATTGCGCCCCTGAGACTTGACCCGCAGCCATGACATTTCCGGATCATTGACATAATTGTCGGGATCGGCGAGCTTTTCCATCTCGGCGTTGATCCACATGCCGCGACCGGTTTCGCGCAATTTTTCCAGCATCATCGGGAAAATCTTGGCGAGATGGGTGACATCGGCCACCGCATATTCCAGTTGCCGCGCATTGAGCGGGCGGCGCGACCAGTCGGTAAACCGTGCGCCTTTGTCCAATGTGATCCCTAGCCAGCTGTCGACCAGATTGGCATAGCCGATCTGTTCGCTCTGGCCGATCGCCATAGCCGCGATCTGGGTATCAAAAATCGGATGCGGGGTCTTGCCGGTAATATTGTGGATGATTTCGACATCCTGCCCGCCGGCGTGGAAAATCTTTAGGACATTTTCATTGTTGACCAGAAGCTCCATGAGCGGCCCGAGATCAACGCCCTTGGCGAGCGGGTCGATCGCGGCGGCTTCCTTGCCGTCTGATATCTGGATGAGGCAGAGAATGGGCCAATAGGTATTCTCGCGCATGAACTCGGTATCAACGGTGACGAAATCTGCCGTCGAAAAACGGGCGCAAATATCGGCGATGTCCTGATTGTCGGTCAGCAAATTATGGATGTGCATTTTTATCCTATACAGCGGGCGGCTCATCCCGCAAACATTTCGTGAATGCAGGATAAAAATGGGGGGAAACCATGGCATTTTGGTCACTGATTCTGATCGCCATATTGGCACTGCTGTTGCTGGGGCAGATTATGGCGCAGTGGGGGGATGCCTGTCTGGCGGTTGCCGATCCGCGACCGATTGGCGGCAAGACCATCGAGATCACGATAATGGCCTGGGGCTTTGCTGCGCGAAGAGGGCGGGCTCTGCAGGTAGACGACTGCTATCAGCTCGGCATCAACGACATGCGGTTTTTCATGACCGGCAAGGCCGTACTGGTCTGTCTGATCACCTTCGGCTTCGTGCGGAAGGTCAGCATCGCCTATCGCTGCTATGCCGGGGACCATGACGTGGGAGAAGCCTGATGGCGCGGATCGTGAATCTCGGCCAGCAGGTCTGGACCAACTATCATCAGACCGCGGAATGCAATCTCAAGGGCCGGATCGAGCTGGTCAATGGCGACGAGGAAAATGGCCGGGCGCATCTGAAAGGCGTGGCGGAAACCGTCTTGGAACTGCTCAGGGAAGCCAGACAATATCAGATACCGGTGCGGCCGATCGGAGCGGGCTGGTCGCCGTCGCCGATCAATGTCGTGGAAGACGGCTGGCTGGTGGAGACCTTGCGGCTCAACCGGACTTACAAGCTGTCCGCAGAGAATCTGCACGCAGATTGTGATGTCGACGCCGAATCGCTGCTGCTGGTACAGGCCGGTGCGACGGTAGACGAGGTCTATGAAAGCGCGGAAGAAATCGGCCGGTCGCTGCGTACCGGCGGGGCCAGCAATGGCCAGAGCTTTGCCGGCGCCTGCGCGACCGGAACTCATGGCAGCGTCTGGCAGGCGGGCGGCATCCAGGACCATGTCCGGGCGGTGCAACTGGTCACGCCCGACCGGATATTGTGGATTGAACCGGAAAAGGGCGTGCTGTCCGATGCGTTTATCGCCCAGACGGGCTCGGAGATCATCCGCGATGACCGGATATTCGCCGCCGCCCAGCTGCATGTCGGCGCGATGGGCTTTGTCACGGCGATGCTGATCGAGACCGACCCGATCTATATGGTGCAGAATATCCAGAAAGCAGCCAGGATAAAGCGCGAGCATATAGACTGGCTGTGCCGTGGCGAATTCAAAAGATTCTCCTGCGAATTCGGACTCCATGAAGAGCCATATTTCCAACAACTTATAATGAATCCTTTTGACCCGTTCGACAAAAAGAGCCTGCTGCGCTTCCTCTACAAGCGCCCGTATGATCCCGGTATCCCGCCACCGCCGCCGGGCGACATGGGGGCTGGCTATGACGCCCTGACCCTGCTCGGCAAGGCGATGGCGGAAAGTGATTTATTCAAGGCGGAGATCCTGCAACTGGCGATGGAGCAGGCCTATCCCGACAACCGCAATGTCGATGACCCGCCGGCGATTGCGACCTGGGGCCACACGACCGAAGAACATGCGCCGATCGCCAGCCTTTTCAACGGATCGGTAACTTTGGACCGCAGCAAGTTGAGCGAAGCCTTTGACTTGATTATCGACAGCTTCCGGCGCGGTGGCGGCGGCACGGTCGTCACCCTGCGCTTCGTCCGCAAGGCCAAGGGCCTGCTCGCGCCCGCGCACTGGCCGGACAATGTCGTGATCGACTTTGACGGGCCGAACGTCGAATCCAGTCATCAAGGCTACAAGAAAGTGGTCGAGGCGCTCGATGATGCGGGGATCGCCTTCACGCGACACTGGGGCAAGACCAACAATCTCGACGAGCATCGAGTGATGCGGGACTATGAGCAGAACTTCGCCGACTGGAAATGGGCCCAGGCGCAGGTGATGCCGGATGCGGCGGATCGGCAGGTGTTTGCCAATGATGAGCTGGTGAAACTGGGGTTGATCTAGGTTGTTCGATAAAAAATATGCTGAAGCTGCCATTCCGCTTCCGCCCCAGTTGGCGTCGTTCAGGTCACCACTAGCTGTTCCCAATTGCGGACGTCTAAAATATAGGTAGAAGTCACGAATGAAGAGTCACAAACTACCAATCAATCCCGTTGATGTCTTTGTCGCTCCTATGCTCAACCTACCTGCTTGGGGAGTCAAGAAGGGCCATGGTAGTTTTCTCACATTTGAGTTTGGCGAACCAAAACTGGAAGTTGTTGAGTCCAAATTGGCGGACGGAAAGTTTCGAAGAAATGCACATGTTCATGGCGATTGGCATCTTTGGATTTACTGCTGTAATTGGCGCATTTTTCAACTTGATGAGCAAATCGCATGGAGCGAAAGTGATGACAAGTTAATCGGAAAGGCAACTGCGATTCTAAATGGTCAAAAGCTGACCTCTGTAACCGTCGAACCTCAGCAGGGTAGTTCCGCATTCATCTTTGATTTAGGCGGGAAACTGGAAACTTGGTCATACGGCGACGATCCAACCGACGAACAATGGATGTTCTATGGTCCGGCCAAGGTATTGGGATATCGGGCGGATGGCAAATTCAGTTTAAATCGTGCGGATGCACAAGCAGACTATGAGGGATGACCTCAGTCCTTGAAGCGGCTAATATTAAGCACATCGTCTACGCAGCCGTCCCGCCGATGACTGTTATGGGCCACAAAGAAGGCTTTGCGGATGCGAAAGCTGCCTGTTCGCTCCCCACCCAATTTTTGCCGTTCACGAAAGCTAAAGCTAGAGGCCGATTTCGGAATACACCTGACATCCAAAACTCCGCATCTACTGCCAAGCACAGCCTCTTCCACCAATCTCAAGCCTTGACAAATGGCGCGCAGACCTGTGTTACGCCTGCAATCTTTCCATCGAGGAAAGCACCCAATTCCAAAGGTCCATCATGCACGCATATCGCACCCATAATTGTTCCGCGCTTCGCTCTTCGCACGTCGGCGAGGAAGTCCGTCTGTCCGGCTGGGTCCACCGCAAGCGCGACCACGGCAATCTGCTGTTCGTCGATCTGCGCGACCATTTCGGTCTGACCCAGATCGTCAGCGAAACCGGCAGCGAGGCGTTCAAGATTCTCGATGGTGCGCGCGTGGAGTCGGTCGTCACGGTGACCGGCAAGGTTGTCGCCCGCGATGATGAAACGGTGAACAAGAACCTGCCGACCGGCGAAGTCGAACTGGTCGCCGATACGGTCAGCATGCAGGGCCCGGCCGACGAATTGCCGATGCCGGTGTTCGGCGAGCAGGAATATCCCGAGGATATCCGTCTGCGCTATCGATTCCTCGATTTGCGTCGGGAGAGCGTGCACGCCAATATGATGCTGCGCTCCAAGGTGATTGCAAGCCTGCGCAACCGGATGACGGAGCAGGGCTTTACCGAATTCCAGACGCCGATCCTGACCGCATCGTCACCGGAAGGTGCACGCGACTATCTCGTGCCGAGCCGCGTTCATCCCGGAAAATTCTATGCGCTGCCGCAGGCGCCGCAGATGTTCAAGCAGATGCTGATGGTCGCCGGTTTCGACCGCTATTTCCAGATCGCCCCCTGTTTCCGCGACGAGGACGCCCGCGCCGACCGTTCGCCGGGCGAATTTTACCAGCTCGATTTCGAAATGAGCTTCGTCACCCAGGAAGATGTGTTCCAGACGCTGGAACCGGTTCTGGCCGGTGTGTTCGAGGAATTTGCCAATGGCCGCTCGGTGACGCCGGCTGGCGAGTTTCCGCGCATTCCCTACAAGGAATCGATGCTGAAATATGGCAATGACAAGCCAGATTTGCGCAACCCGATCATCATCCAGGACGTCAGCGAGCATTTCAAGGGCTCCGGTTTCGGCCTGTTCGACAAGATCACCTCGACCGGCGGCACCGTGCGCGCCTTTGTCGCGCCGGAAGCGGGCAAGAACAGCCGCAAGTTCTTTGACGCGATGAACGACTGGGCGCGCGGCGAAGGTTTCGCCGGGCTCGGCTATATCAATATGAAAGAGGGCTCGGCTGGCGGGCCGATTGCCAAGAACCATGGCGAGGAA
>TARA_R110000772_G_scaffold125112_2_pt1 | contig 12396 bp, 15 predicted proteins | sample TARA_R110000772 | Tara Oceans TARA_R110000772 (sample SAMEA4397948) | marine metagenome | biome: Polar Biome; feature: [SRF] surface water layer (ENVO:00010504); material: water (ENVO:00002006), including particulate matter (ENVO:01000060) such as... | depth 5 m | reverse complement strand
ACTTTACCAATTCAGATAAATAAGGGTAAGTAATGGCTTGTCAAATATTGGTATCAAACAAGGCAGGAGTGAAAGGTGAGATAGTATCTTTAGTGGATAATGAATCGTTATGGACTGAAAAAGAAACTTTAACAAGATGGATAGAGAAAAACCCCAATAAGCTATTATCTGAATACCACAGAAATTTTACACTGATAAAAATAACAGATAAAGATGTAATTGATTTAAGCTATATAACATCAGCGACTATTATTGATGACAATCCAGTGAACAAATATTATTTCATAGAACCAAGCGTAGAAAGCGAGCTGTGGTCAGAGCTTTTTACTACTGGACAAATATCACTACCTTGGACTGATGTTGTGCCTTACTTAATTGAGCGTACATAATGGCAACTGAAATATTAGTCAGAGTATACACAGATGGAACAGGTGACTATACAAGTCTTCGGGCTTCGGTAATTGCTGAAGCTACCAACCTAGTCACTGCTGATTCTTACATAGTGTTTGAGTTAAAAGGAGATCTGAGAAACACTGACGCTTTCGTTGATTTTAATTCTTACACCACTGACGCAACAAGAAACGTAATAATAAGACCTATCGACGCAGATAGAGCTGACGGTATAACGGGTAATACAGGAACTATCTACGGGGTAAGCACCTTTGCAATAGTATCAAGAAATAAATTTATAACAATTGATGGATTAGACTTTGATGGCTGGTCTTCTGATTTTTTCGAGCCAGCAAATACAAAAATAACAAATTCGCTACTTAGTAACGGCGGTGTAAGAATATTAAATGTAGCCTCACTGGATAATACAATAATATACGATGTACCAAATCAGACTATAAACTCCATTGCAGGGGATGTTACAAGAGTCACGATAGTTAATAAGTTATCTTTTTACCCTGCCTCAGATTTTCTTTTTAGAAGTATCGCTGGCGCTGTAACCTTTTGTGTCGCTTACAATGAAAAATCAGGTTCACTTAATTATAGTATATCTACAAATGGAGCAAATGATTTCAATGCTTCAAACGATACAAGCGCACCGGGGACAAACTCACAGACAGTTGCGACCAGTGATTTTACTGATTATGCAAATAACAACTTTAATATAGATCCTGCATCACCTTTGTTTGCTTTGGGTGTTGGTGCTGACTTAGTTCCAGCTAGTGGCGGCATATCATTAACAGTGACAGAGGTATTAAATTCTTTTGCTGACACATCAAATATAAACATAGATTACAACGTAAGCACAACAATAACAGAAACACTAAACTCATTTGGTGATAGTTCAGTAATAAGTGTAACCAGTGGGCAGGCTGTCGATTTAACGGTAACGGAAACACTAGGCGCATTCACTGACGCATCAAATGTAAATGTATCTGTAAATGTTGATGTTCTTATTACAGAAGTGCTTAATTCGTTTTTAGATGGTGCTAATGTTACAATAGCGAAAGATATAACGTTACAAGTGACGGAAACGTTTAGCGCCTTTACTGATAACTCATCAGTAAGACTTCCAGCTAATTGGACGGATAAGATTAAAGTTACAACTACATACACAACACAAACACCAACAAGCACAACTTGGATAGATAAAGGATAATACAATGTCACAAAGCTCAATAGCAGAATGTAACGCAGCGTTAGACGCTCGAAATGTACTTTTAAATGGCGGCTCAGTAGAGATACGAACAGGGGCGGCAGCTGATATTGATTCAGCACCAACGGGGACGGTAAGAGTTACATTTACTTTACCGGCAACAGCATTTGCAACAGCATCGGCTAGAGCCTCGTCAATGAATGCAGTCACAGCGGTTACAGCAGCAGCGGCTAATGCAGGGACAGAGGTTCACTATGTAGCAAAGACAAGTGGCGGCGCAGTAAGTCGAGTAGGAAGTGCAGGAACTACGGCAACAGATATGATTTTAAATACGCTTACCTGGTCAATCGGTGACGATGTATCCATTACTAACTGGACTACTTCGCAGCCTAAATAATTTTAAGTCGAATAACCTATAAGGACTCGATACTATGAATATAACAAAAAGGTTTGCGCCTTTTTTTATTTATCCTCTAAACCTTATTACGGGATGAATACGGCATGAATAGTAAAAAAAAGAATGAGACAACTTTCACTGAAGACAAGCAGCCGTTAAAACGAAGAGGTAAAAGCGAAAGAACAAAAATACTTGAAGCAATGGAGAGAAGCCAAAAGACAGAAGAGGGTTTTTATAACCTATTAGTCGAGAGGGCTTTTAATCCAGAAGATCAATTTGGTTTTGGTGAGATGCTAAAAAGAATATCACCAATCCCTAAGCAGGTAGCGCCAAATATAAACTTTGAATTTGATGGGCTGTTAAAGCCACATGCACAAGCGGCACAAGTTATAAAAGGCGCAGCAGATGGAGTAATACCTCCAGACATAGCTAATACATTTATACAATCAATTAAAGCAATGATTGATATAGAAGAACATACAGACTTAAAGGCTAGAATTGAAGAAATAGAGAAATCACTCGGTATTAATAATGAGTAGCGGTTTATTTAGAAGACTAGGCAGGGTTGAGATGTTGGCTATGTCAGCTAGTGGAACATTAGAGCCTACTGTATACGGCGTTATCGATAGGGTTGATAAAATAGATGGTAAGTTAGTGCCTCACATTATCAGAAGATGGAAAGGCACCATAGGAGATATGCACGAAACAGATGAGGAACCAACAGTTTTATTAGTACCAAAGCTTGAGCCTTTTATCTTAAAGTATAAAAAATATAAGTTATTGTTCGGTGGTCGCGGTGGCATGAAGACCAGATTTGCACAGAATGTATTTACCTCTGACGTTCATTCAAGCGGCACTAAAAACTATATATTACGCGAAAGAATGACAGCATTAAGGGAGAGCATTTATTCAGGCATTGAAACAACTATAAAGAAGTCAGGCCTTGGTGGTTTTTTATCTGTACCGTCTAAGTGGGAGATAAGAAACGGTAACGGCGGTAAATTTGTCTTTGGTGGCATGAAAAATATTATCGATATGAAAGGGACGTCAGAGTTTAAGCGCTTCTTAATGGAAGAGGCAGAAAAAACAAAGCAAGAGACTATTGATGTATTAGGTCCAACTTTGCGAGATGTTCCCGGTGCTGAACTTTGGTACTTATGGAATACCGGAAGCTCACAAGACCCGATGAGTAAAGAGTTTATAATCCCTTATCAATCAACACTTGATAAGGGTGGTTATTATGAAGATGACTATCACATGATAGTTAGGCTTACTTATAAAGATAATCCGTGGTTTGAGCATGATGAGTCATTACAGCAAGAGCTAGAAAAAGATAGGCAAAAAGTTGATAAAGGCATTATGTCGCAAGCTAGGTTCGATGGGATATGGGATGGTAAATTTAATGATGATGTTGCTAGTTCAGTGATTAAAGAAGACCACTTTAAAGCGTGTATTGATGCACATATAAAACTAGGTATTGGTTTAGTTGGTGGCAAGATTGCTGCTTGTGATCCATCCGACACAGGAACAGACCCATGCGGTTATGCTGCAAGACAGGGCATTATATTTACTGATGTTGACGAGATAGAAGCCGATAACGGTAACCGTAAAATGGATGAGGCTTGTAAGAGGGCTATTATGTACGGTGCTGATTCATTTGGCTATGATGCCGATGGATTAGGCGCAACACTCAGGGATAATGTAAGTAAATCGTTCAGTGGCAAGAAGACACACATATTTGCATACAAGGGTTCAAGTGCAATACACGATCCAGAGGGTGAGTTTAAGAGCGAAACAGCACAGTTAAACAACAAGGCAGAAAAGCTTTTAAATAAAGACGTTCTTTATAACAAGAAAGCACAAAATACAATAAGTTTTGCTGAAAGAATATACAGAACATACGAAGCTGTTGAGCATGGCAAGTATCACGACCCAGAAACATTAATCAGCTTTGCAACTTACGACAAAGAAACAGGGGTAGGCATCACGCCTGAAATGCTAGAAAAGCTTAAGGCTGAAGCATGTAAGACACCTATAAAGCCAAGCGATAGAGTTAGGTTTTACACTAAAGAAGAGTTAAGAAAGGGTATTGTATTGCCTGACGGCTCACGATTAAAGATACCATCTCCTAACCTATTGGACGCTTGTATAGTATCTCTTGATAAAGATAGTATAATAAGTAAAGAGCGGAAGTGGGCACCACTAAAACGAAAAAATATAGGAATTGTTTAGCATGGCAAATTTAAAACAAGACGAACTACTAAATTTAGTTTCTCAAATGGAAGTGGAAGCTATTAATCAGCAAAGCACACGTAACGCTGAGAACGAAGAAATAGAGCGCAGATACAATGGCGAACCTTACGGCAATGAAGTCGAAGGGCGGTCTGCTGTAGTCTCTCAAGATGTAAAAGATATTGTTGAGTCTGATATGCCTGGCTTAGTTAGGACTATTCTAGGTTCAGGGCCAGTAATGCAGTTTAAGGCTAACAATCCTAACAATGAAAAGGAAGTTGCAGAGGCGGCAGAAAAGACAGCATACGTTGATTGGATAATCAGGGGGCAACCTAAATCATTCCGTGTTAACTATGGCTTCTTAAAGGAAGTCGATAAACTTAAAATGGGTGTCTTAAAGTACTTCTTTGAAGAAACAGAGGCAACCGAAGAAAGATACTTTAAAAACATTGATGATGTTGAGCTTGTCGAGATTGTTGATGACTTACAGACCAAGCCATTCTTTAGTGATTTCGAGGCTATTGATACAGAGTCAAACGAAGACGGTACTTTTAATATAAAGTTCAAAGTTAAAACTAAAAAGCAAGAAATCAAAGTCATTGGCGTACCGGGTAATAACTTCTTAATATCCCCAGGCGCAACAGATGAAGACGATGCTAAGTTAGTTGGTGATCAATCAACAAAAACCCGTGGTCAATTATTAGCTGAAGGCTACAAGAAAGATTTAATTACATCACTACCAACAATGAGCTTAAATAATTGCAGTACGCGCTCATTTAACTGCAATTTAGATGGTGATATTGATCCTGCTGACTTTGGTGAGTGGGCTGCACAATACGTTGAGATATCAGATTTATACGTGATGGTTGATTATGACCAAGACGGAATATCAGAGCGCCGCCATATAATTAAGTCTGGCAATATAATCCTTGAAAATGAACCTTTCGACCATGTACCTTATGCCGTGGCCTCGGCTATATTGAACCCACATGAGGCAATAGGCGAAGGTAGAGCAGAGCAGGTTATTAAAGTTGCAGAAGTTAAGACTGCGCTTACTAGACAAATGCTAGATAACGGCTATATGGCAAACAACCCTAAGCTATCGATTAATGATAACGTTAATATTGATGATGCTTTATCTGATGCTATTGGCGGAGTTGTAAGATTTTCTGGTGACGGTAGCCCAATGAATAGTATTGGAGCAATAGCAGTTCCCTTTATTGGTGACAAGTCTTTATTGTTAATTCAGCACATGGATCAAATCAAAGCAAGTTCAGTTGGTACTCAAATGGCTAGCCAGGGATTAAACGCTGACCAGTTAACCAAAGAGACAGCAACAAGGTTTGAGGGCGTTAGAGATGCGGCAGCGGCTAAGCTTGAGTTGGTTACTCGTATCATTGCAGAGGTTGGATTTAGAAAGCTTTACACAGGCATTGCATGGTTAGCGGCACAGTATCAAGATACAGAGCGAGAGTTTACAGTACTAGGAAAGGCGCTAACTGCTAACCCTGAGCGCTGGAGATATGACCATCAAGTAGATAGTGAAATAGGCTTAGGTGCTGGTGATAACGATGAGGCAGTAGCTAACTTAACAGGTATTTGGCAAATACAATCGCAACTTAAAGCTGAAGGATCACCGCTTGTTGATGATGAAAAGCGCTTTAACACAATGAATAAAATGATTCGAGCTTTAGAGTTTAAAGATACAGCACAATTCTTTAACGACCCTGGTGAACCAGCGCAATTACTTAAGGCTGAAAACGAGCAGTTAAACGCTTTAGTATTACAACTTCAAGAGCAGCAAGAGCTAATGGTTCAGCAGTTACAGCAAAGCAATCAGTTAGCAGATGCGGCTAAGGTAGAGCAGCAAACGGCATTACTTAAAGAGCGCAATAGTAACGCACTTAACGTGGCTAAGCTTCAATCAAGTAGTGAGCAATTCCAAATAAAAACAGCATCAGACGCTAAGAAGGCAGAGCAGGACCTTGCACTTAAGCTTACTGATTTAGAGTTAAAGTACGGCAAAGACTTAAATTCTGAAATGGCTGATAATATGTTGGTATTCGATCCATCAATAGGGGATTTTACAAATGCCTAACGTTAATATAAAAGGTGTAGGTATAGCTAAATTCCCTGATGGGATGAATACAGACCAGATACGTTCATTCTTGCGGCAGAAGTATTCACAGCAAGCTATGAGCGGTCAATCTGATATATTAGCGCCTCAGCCTGATACGGTGGCACCATATAACCCTAGCCTAGTCGATAAGATAGGTTCAGGTATTGCTAGCGGATTGACTAACACAGGCTTAATATCTGATAACTATCGCGCTCAACAAATAGGTAAGAACCTTTCAAGTATTGGTGAATTCCTTCCCGTTGTTGGTGATGCTACTGCTGGCGATGAATTTGGTCGTGCTGTCGCTAAAGGGGATGGTGTTGGCATGGCTATGGCTGGCTTGGGCGTTATCCCTGTTGCTGGTGATGCTTTGAAGGGAGGGTTAGCAAAGGCAAGAAAGCTATGACGGGGCTGTACTTGATGGTGATATACAAGTCTTTGATCAGAAAGCAATTAAGGAAGCAATGCCCACAAGCGAAAATGAAAGACAAACACTTGATCAATTATCTAATAGCATATCAGAAGCCAAGGGCGTTAAGTCATTAAGCTTACTTGAAGATAGAGGCGGTGACATGGTGCTAAATAAAATAATAATAGATAAAGAGGCTAGGGGCGGAGGTGTAGGGGCTAAAGCTATGAGTAAACTAACAAGTTACGCAGACAAAAAAGGCAAGGTTATTAAATTAGATGTAGGTCAAAAAGGTGACTTTGGCGGAGAGGTGACATCACCAGCAAAGTTAAAAGCATTTTATAAGAAGCTAGGTTTTGTGGAAAATAAGGGCAAAAATAAAGATTATGAGATAATCCAAGGAATGTACAGACCTCCAGTTAAGTCAAATTAGCAGAGCTTAAGTTGATAGTGAGCAAGACGTTAGCCCACTAGTTTAAGTTGCTAGCCCTCTTTAGTTAGAGGGCTTTATTAATTGTCCATACCTTTAAGGTAATGCCAATTGAAAACAAAAGCATAACAAAGTAATAATAAATACCTTTAGGTTCGTCCACTGGTATTATCAAGAATACAAAACAAGCAACTAACGCCAGCAATACATAACGTTTAATTAAATAATTTTCCATAGTGACTTAATAAATCCCATTACAGCCAGTAAAAAAGTCATTGGAGCAAGTATGACCGTTAACACCACGAAAAATGTTTCATACCAGTCAACCCAATCAAATACAATCGAGTGAAAGCCCACAATAAACATAAACAAATAACTAATTAATATATATTCAATCATCTACTTAACCTCTACTGTTAATGGTTGGATGTTGGTGCAATCACCATCAGGGCAATAACTACCCATCGAGCTTAGAAATATATTGCCTGACTCTACATATATGCAGTGTATTGACTTCTTTTCGTTATAATCAAATTGATAAGCCTTGCCGTCGATTAGCGTGATAGGTGGGGTTAGTGGTTTACATTCACAGGCAACAGCACCGAAATACTCTGAGTCTTGAAGTGTTGAACCTCGCTTGTAGATAACGCGACCAAGTTCAATATCGTGCGCTATAGCTTCAACCACTTCATCATCATCACTTAACTCTACATCAATAAATTTACTTCCTATTGGTGGCAATACACCGTTATCAGCCATTTCTTGCGTGTATGCTGGGGTTGGCTCGGGTGGCAGGTGATAATCAAACTTATAATCACTATAGCTCTGCTTACACTTACTAAAATTAGTTTCGCATTCTGATACTGTTGCTAGGAATTCATCGGTGGTGCAAATAAATTCAACGTCGTCTCTATCTGGTTCGTCAGAAGAATAAATAACAAAGCTCCCAACAGGGTTAGGATCAAACCAGTTAGTTAAGACTTTATGCAAAAATACGTCTGACTTTTTATAGTTTGATTTGTGCATGTTGGCATAGACCGCATTTAGCAACTCACCTTCTAATTTGCTAACTGCATTCATTACTTCATCCATTACTGTTTTCATTGTTTATTCTCCTTTTATTTAAGATTAGATAGATATTCATTAACTATTTCAGAAACTCTTCTGTCTATTTCGCTCTCGGTAGCTGCTATTACTTTATAGACAAGCTGATCAACACATGGCTTAAACGTGTTGCAGGCCATTGGTTGTGAGTTATTATAAATACCCCAATCTCCATGGTATTTTTTAATCCACCCATTAGCGAAATTTTCAAAGTCCACTAGCTTGGCGCTTGTTAGGTCGAAATCTTTATGATTAGTGTAATAGTAAAAAGAAGACCCAACGGCTTCAACTAAGTTATCGTGATATTGCTTACTCATCTTATTTATTCTCCAATCCGTTACACATACACTCTAATCGATTATGAAATTTAACATCGTTACAGTGCTTATTATAAGTTTCGTACCTGATACCCCAATGGGCACAAGCGTCTTTAACCGTCCAGCCTTTGTTATGTATTGTTAGCGTGAAGATATTCATTGTACTTTACCCCGGTAGAACACTATAAATAGCGCGAATTGCACTATATGTAACTAGTGTAGTTGATAAGTTATAATAAGTAAAACAAATTGAATAACCTTTAGGACTCAATGTGAGAAAAGATAGCGAATTACAATCAGACATAGATCGAATGAAGCGCGTCGAGAATGTAATTAACAACCCAGAATATAAAATGGCATTCTTAATATTAAAAGCCCACATTATCACAGAGTTTGAAAAGTTAAATTATAGTAAAGTTGACGACATGCAAGAAGCTAACAGACAATTAAAAACGTTAGACAGAATAGAGTCACACTTCAACCGTATTTTAAACGATGGCAAGATAGCAAAGAAAACGCTTGCTGATAAACTTAAGTCAATGGTGGGTAGATAAAAATGTCAGACGAACAAACACGCGAAGAAGTTGTAAACTTATTTTATGAAACTGGAGCAGATGAGCCTCTTGAAAAGCCAACTGAAGCTACAGCGGATGAAATACCAACAGAAGAAGCTGAAGAGGTAGAAGATTCTACTGATGAAGCTGATGAAGTTGAAGAGGAAGCAGGCGAGGAACTAGAAGAAGACGACGATAACGAGGACACTTTAGTTTATGAAATAAACGGCAAAGAGTACACCCCCGAAGATATCGAAGCTTTAGAGTCTGGTAAACTAATGCAGGCTGACTACACAAAGAAAACCCAAGCACACGCCGAAGAGGTTAAAGCATTCAATGATGATAAAGCATTGCTTGAAACTGAAAAGGCAAAGGTTTCTGAATTCTCTGCGTTACTAGAAGTATTGGTTGCTGAAGATGAAGAGATTGATTGGGCGGACTTAAAAGAGTATGAACCTGAAAAGTATATTGAGCTAAAAGAAAAGGCGGATAAGCGAAGAGTTGAACTTGAAAAAGTCAAAGCTAGCCAAGCCAATCAACCAAAAGCACAGGCACTTACTAAGGATGAGCTTTCAGCAGAAAGCACAGATTTTTACTCTTACGATCCTTTATGGTTAGATGACAAAAAACAACTGACCCAAAAGTTTCAAGATGATATGACGATTGCAGGCGAATACTTGAAAGACTCAGGTTATTCTCAAGATGAAGTTAACGGGATATCTCGCTCACATCATTGGAAGACTATCGTGAATGCTGCTAAGTACCAATCGCAATTAAAGAAAGGTTCGGCATTAAAGAAAAAAGTAATTACACCGCCCAAGGTTACTAAGCCAAAGGCTAACAATTCAAACACTGTTAAAAGTGCATCAGATATAATGTATAACAGTTAAAGAGGTATAAAATGGCTACACTAGCAAGTAACGTATTAACGTTAAATGACTGGGCAAAACGACAAGACCCAAAAGGCAAAACAGCAGTAATTGTTGAGATGCTAAGTCAAACAAACGAAATCCTTACGGATATGATGTTCAAAGAAGGTAATTTACCAACGGGTGAGCGTACAACCATTCGTACTGGTTTGCCTACTGCGTATTACCGCAAAATGAACATGGGCACACCTAAGTCTAAATCAACAACGGTTCAAGTTACAGAGAATGCAGCGCAATTAACTGCACGCTCTGAAGTTGACGTTGATGTTGCGGCCTTAGAATCAGATGTAAACGGCTTTCGATTAAGTGAGTCTGAACCATTCATGGAAGCTATGGCACAAACTCAAGCGCAAACATTATGCTACGGCACTAATGCAAACGCTGAAGAGTATGAAGGCTTCATCCCTCGCTATAATGATTTGTCAGCAGCTAATGCTCAAAACATTTTAGATGCAGGCGGTACAGGTTCGGATAATGCTAGTATTCTATTAGTAGGCTGGGGCGCTAAGTCTTGTTTTGGTGTCTTCCCTAAAGGTAGTAAAGCTGGCCTTACCCATATGAACAAAGGTATTATCGAAGTTGATGATGATAATGGCGAACCTTTTGACGCTTACGTTGATACGTATAAGTGGAACAATGGCTTGGTTGTTAAAGATTGGCGTTATGCTTGTCGTATTGCTAACATCGATATCAGTGACTTACTAGCGCAAACAGGCACACAAGCTCCAGCCGCAGCAACGGCACTTGTTAAGCTTATGTCACGCTCTATTGATCGCTTACCTAACCTTACAGGTACTAGTAATGCTTTCTATGTAAACCGCAGTGTTGTTTCATTGTTGCGTGTTGCTGCGTTAGATAAAAGTTCTAGCGTTGTTACTATCGAATCAGGCCTTAATCAGTTTGGTAAAGATATTTACACTATGCGCTTTTTGGGCATTCCTATTCGCATCACTGATGCTTTACTTAACACAGAAGCCCGAGTGGTTTAAGGAGAAATAACATGATCGTAGATTCAAAACTAGAGTTTTCAGATGCTCAAGCATTAACAGCAACAGCAGTATCAACCAATGTTTTGCCAGTATCTGGTAATATTGGTCCGGGTGAACCAATGGCAGTAGCGGTAACAGTTAATGTTGCAGCAGATACAACTACTGGTAATGAGACTTATCAATTTGTGCTTCAAACGGCGACTGATGCGGCTTTTACCTCTGCTATTAATTTAATCACAACAGAAGCGTTTGACGGCTCAACATTACTAGAAGGCAAAACCTTTATGGTTCCAGTTGGCTCTAATAACTTAGCTTATTTGCGCATGAACTATGTATTAGGCGGAACAACTCCTACTATCACAGTCGATGCACATCTACAACCACAAAGCATGATTGACAATAAGAGCGATCTTCCTGTTAATTACGTTATTGTTTAAGGGGTAAAAAATGAAAGTAACAGCAACAGCTAAAGGTTTTTTTGGTGGCGAAGTTCGTAACTATAACGACGCTACACAAAAAGGTGACGCATTCACAATTGAGTCTAGACTTGATGAGTCAGCAAAGCCAGCAGATCACAAAGCTGATATTGAAGTACAGTTCAGCTCTAAGTGGATGAAGAAAGCCTAGTAATATGGCTGTTTAAATAAGGGGAGGTTAGCGCCTCCCTTTTTATTATATGGTGGTCACATGGCTTTAGATACACAAGAAAACCTAATCAAAACAATTGTAGATTATTCCCACAGGGATGATTTAGGTCCTAGAATGGATGACTTTATCCTACTTGCCGAAACCGAAATGATGTCTAACCCTATTGAGCCATTAAAGCTTAACTTGGGTGAAAAGATATCTACCGCATCAACTGACATTACAACAAGATTCTTAGCCCTACCTAGCGGCTTTCAATCATCAAGAAAATTCAGCATAACCATAGACGAAAGCATTCATGGCTTAGAGTTCAGAACACCAAGCCAATTAAAAATAAGAAAAGGAACTGGCACACCTTGTTTTTTCACTATTAGAGGAAATGAGATCGAACTTGACATTCTTTCTGATAAAGTTTATTCGGTGACGTTTACTTATTTTGCAGAGTTCCAGCCGTTAACTGCATTAAATCAAACTAATATTGTTTTAACTAAATACCCTACTATCTATTTATATACTTGCTTAAGACAGGTGTTTTTGTATTCTCAAGACACAGAAGAGGCTAGCAAGTGGAGTACGGAGGCTATCAGCGCTATCTCATCAGCTAACAAAGCAGAAAAAGCTGGCAGATATGGCCCTCAACCGCAAATGACTTCTAAGTGGGCACC
>TARA_R110000772_G_scaffold36098_6_pt1 | contig 12397 bp, 25 predicted proteins | sample TARA_R110000772 | Tara Oceans TARA_R110000772 (sample SAMEA4397948) | marine metagenome | biome: Polar Biome; feature: [SRF] surface water layer (ENVO:00010504); material: water (ENVO:00002006), including particulate matter (ENVO:01000060) such as... | depth 5 m | reverse complement strand
TCTGATCCGTTGTATTTCGATATCTTATAATTTCCTAATAAGTCTTTGGTGATTATAGGACGAAATAATATAGCCATTAACTTATGCAAGGTTTCAGGCTCACTGTTGTACGTCATTAAATCTACATACTCTGCCGTTGTCATTTGGTCTAGGTTCGTGTGGAATCCAAACTCTACATCTGCCATCTTAAAACGTTGTTGAAACTCACTAGGTTTATTTAATGCCTCATCAACTTGCTTTACTAAATCTCTAAAATCATTTTCAGAAACTCCCTCTATTTGCTCTTCGGTTAGTCCTACAAATATCTTTACTTTTTCAATGTCAACCTGTCTATCTGTTATATCTTCAACATCGCTTAAGGCTGCAAATGTTTGAAACTGCTCAAGGGTTATATCTGATATGTTTTCTGGTATTGTAATCTTCATGCTATAATAACGATTTTTTGTATTTATTGTTTTATCTAAAAATAAATACGAAATAGTTTTTTTTAACTAACAATAGTTTGTATCTTTACATTATAAATAAAAACAAAACATTATGACAGCTAAAGAATTAAAAACAGGAATGACAATAACACAGGGTAAATGGTCTATGCTAGTTGAAAGTTTAGAAAATGAAAAATATAAAAACGGAACTGATATTATAATAGTAAAAGGACTTGTTTTTAATGGATTAAGTAAATCAAAAGAACCATGTAAAAGTGAACGAGTTTACAAACAATCAACTAAAATAAATGTAAAATAAAAACAGAGGGCGTAAAAACCCTCTTTTAAAATTTAATAAATGAAAAGAAATTGTAATGGATGCAGAGCATTAAATGGAAAAATTTGCGCTTTAGGTAAAAAAATGACATTTACTGTAAAAGAGCTTGAAGGCTACAGGATAAAGACGTATAAGCCTTTAGAAGAATGTCCTAAGCCGAAAACATATCGAGAGTTACTAGCTTTTATCGGACTTTAATAAGAAAATTAATACCGTAGGACTTTATCTAATCTCTATTCCAACACTCCTACCTAGATGATATGTGACATTATATCTGATACTATCGATTGCGTGGTTGTAAGCATCTTTGTATAACTTACTCCCTTTATCCGCATAAATATAATTATTAAACTCCTTTGCTATATTAGAGCTTTCTTTATCAACTATAATATCATAGTCTTGTAGTAACGCGATACCTAAGGATATACTCCCTGGACCTTTCTCAGCAGCTACAATATTACATCCCATTCGATAAAGTTCATCTATTAGGCGTGGTTCTGCTGAGTCTGCAACTATCAAACTATTACCGCAAACTTCCTTATTGATATATGCAATTTGTGAGGTCGTTAACTTTGGCTTGTATAGATGTTCCTTAACGTATATGATTTTTTTCTTCTTATCAATAGCACATCCTACAAGCGTGCTAGGGTCTACACTAAAGCCGTAATCTTGACCGTACGATACTTGCAACCCGTCGGGGTTAAACTCTCCATACTTCCAGTTATCTATAACAACACCTTCGGCACGATCTAACCACCCGCCTAAATATTTGTGCACATACTTTTTATAGTTCCTTTTCTTTACTGCTTGTATTTTATCTAAAAAACTTTGTGATAAGTATCCCAGCTTCTCAGCGATATGATAGGTTGTATGTATAGCTTCAACATTTGGATGGTTTGATACTATCACCTGTTCACCGTCAATAGTTATGTATTTGTGTGTTTCCTCAATCCAACGCTTATAAATAAAGTGTTCATTTGTACTAGGGTTTTGAATCCATATGACTCTATTCTGGCAAGATGTACCCCTTATACTGTCGTCAATATCATCGAAAGTATTTTCATCCTTGAAGTCCTCCCCCTCATCAATTATCCATGTGGTAATACCAGCCAAAGATTTTAGGTTAGCGGTTTGATCCCCCGCATTAGTTTTGATACCTGAGAATAAAATAAAAGAGCCTGTATGTTTGTTGGTGTATTTATTACCTGACTTTACGAAGTCTCTTGCGGATCCGTTTAATTTAATAGAGCTTTCAAACTCTGGTATAATTGACTTCTCAGCACTAGCCATTGTATATCTTGTTACTAGAATACCGTTACCCTTTTGATAACTTAATCTAGAAGAAAAGTCGTGTATAGTTGTAGACTTTAAAGAACCCCTACCACCTGTTAAAAGAAAGTATCTTTTGTTAGATGTTATTAAAGGTGCGTACGCTTTGTGTATTTTTATTCTACCCATTCGATAGGCGATATATTTATATCGTTCCCGTTTGTGGTTATGTCTTTAGATTGGTGCGGTTTCCCTAAGTAATACTCAAGATATATTTTAGCTGCGTTATTATCGCTTTTCTCTACCGCTTTTTTATAAAGCATTTTAAGGACTTTAGATACACTTTCAACATCACCCGCTTTTACTAATGCGTCTTTGTATTCATTCTTGCGCTTATCAACACCTAAAGACTTTGTACTATTACCTCCGTTATTCCTTCTCTTATCCATAATCAATAGAAATCAATAATTGAATCCTCTTTAATAACGGAAATATCCATTTATTGTTTTATCTAATCACATTGTATCTTAAAAAAGATTGTAGCTACCCCTGTGCCTTGCCATCCGTCGCTTTCATTTTGGCATAGTACTGGCTCAGAATACAACAAAGTAAAGTCTAATCCTATAGTACTTTTCCTGTAGGTATCTTTTGTACAATTACAACCGTCTTCTTTAGAGCAAGCCATAAGCGTTATTAATGTTAATATTGTTATTAGTTTTTTCATATTTATTTATTATTACGCAGTTTATTTAGTTGATGTTATCTAGAGTTGTAAAACATAGCCTTTACTTATTGTAACATTTAAAACCACAGTCTATTTTTTGCTTATTGCTAAAACAATTACATAGTCTTTCTTTATTCGGCAACGATTTTACAACAACGTGTATATCACATTGCTTTTTAGCGCTTAATTCTTTAGTATTTTCCATTTTATTAAGTTGTTTAATTATTCAATGTTTATTTTTTTAAGCCTTTACTAAATCTTTCGTTTAGATACTCCTGGATATGATTCTCATGCATCACTGTCATAAACTCTCCATTTATCATTATGTTAATGCTGTTCACTTCGCTATCATCTAGTGATGGGATGTAAAACCCTTGGATTGTTTCCACATCTATAAAGAAAGGCATCCAAGCCGCGCCCCCGTCTTCGTTCTCTGTATATAATAATAGTTTATAGTTCATATGATAATTCTTTTTGTGTTAATGCGTGGTAAAGGTTTTGGAGTTGGTGAACGTGTTTAATGTTTGTTTCATCATAATAAAAACCACCTCGCAATAAGTTTTTAATAATAATTCTGTCTTTTATGTAACTATGATTATGCGAAACACTACCCATTTTCACATTAAACCCAAACTTCAATAACCATTCTTCGGTTAGTGGGATGGGTTTAAAATATTCTGTTGACTTTTCATTTGGTTTTTTTTCCCAATATTCTAAGACTGTTATATCTCGGCATTTTACTTGGACATCTTTATTGTTTAGATTAACCCAATTCCCAATCCTTAAATCTGATGCTTTCATAGTTTGTTATATTTACTTAGTTGTGCTTCCCCGTTATCTTCCAATTCCTTTTGTAAGTTTGCCAAAGCTCTCCATGCAACTTTAGCTGAGTGTCTTATGCCATCTGTATCGATTGTGCCAGCTTCGATGAGGTGTCTAACTAGCGCATCCTTTTCATCTCCTGATTTGGATCTATCCCAATGTAGGGGTTTATCTTTGTGGTGTTGTTCGTTCCCAGCTTGTGAGCATTGAGATACTTTTGCAATCGCATCGGGAAAATACATTAATACTCCCGAATAGATGGGTGTCTGTTTTCTACTGTGATGTTGGTTTTTAGTGCTTATTATCTCAGCAAACCCTTTTGTTTCGCTCCATAGTTTTACAGCCCATCTCTCGTCTTCTACTACGTCAGTACCATCACACCAAAAGGAGTTGCTAGAACTTACGCGTATCGTTTCGATATCAATTGTGAATATTTTATCATCATCTAAGCATCTAACATCTAAAGCGTTTTTAAAATGCTCTTTTACTTCTTCTATTGTTTTCATTTTGTTTCGGAGTTATCATCGTTTTTCATTTCTTTAATTATCTCCCCTTGATTTTTCACTACATTCCACATCGTACTAACTACTTTCTCAAGGGTTTTGATTCTTTGCAGTTGTGTATATTTCTTATCTTTCATTTCTTATATGATTTAAAAACCTTATCTAATCGCTCTTGCATTGATATAACTCTTTTAGCACTACCTGAGCAGTTAGTACAAAAGTCTTTAACGTTGTATTGTATTGCAAAAACGTGCGCAAATAAATCTACTAACAATTGGATTTGTTCTCTAGTAACTGATAATGTTCTAGTGTCTTGAAATTCTTTATAGGTATTGTACTGCTGTTCAGTCATACATCTAAGAACTTTGTACCTCCCTATTCCTAGCTCAAAGTTTAGGTTTAAATCTTTCTTACGTTTATCACATCCGCAGTCCTTACCTTCAGGCGTAAACACTTCCACTATTTTTTTAATACCTGTTGCCGTTGTTATCTTTTCAACAACATCACCTAATCCTAAAGGTGCTTTGTTCTTAATACTATCTTTGTAAGCTTTAGTTCGTTTGTCGATTTTCATTTGTTTTTATGTTTATTATTATTATTAAAATATTGCGTTTCAAAATCATCACCTAGTATTTCCTTAATACACTTTACTATTCTGCGCTGCGCGTATCCGTATTGTATCATGGGGTACGACTCTTGTATCTCTCTAAGGCTTCTGTCGTAGCTCTCTCTTATAAGGTCTTGGTCTGTCCAATATAGTTTATTAAACTTATCTAAGACTTGCTGCTCGTAGTCGTTAGGTTCAAAAGGTTTCTCTTTACATTCTAAGTAATGTAAATTATCTAATCTTTCTAGTTTAGATTGCCTTACGTGGTCTATAAATAAAGTGCCTAAGACTCTATAAACCCATCCAGCTTTTACAAATTCTAGGTTTGCCGCTTTCAAATACATATCTTGTACTAGATCGTCTGCTAAATCTTTATCACCGCATAATTTCAACGCTACGCTTCTCCATCGTGCGTCTTCTTTTGCTAATTCTGTTAATAGTTGGTTATTCATATCACAAATATACAATAAATTTATTTAATAATCTCAATTAATTTTCCAACATTATCTAGAGTTATCTGAAACCATTCGCCTCCCTCATACTTAAAGGAGTAACGCCAATTACTATTCCAATCGTTTATAGGTATGTTCTCAATTTCTGTTAATCTAAACCGATCTCCTTTGCCTTTCTGCCATTCAGCAGAATCTAGTTTTAAATCACTGAGCTTCATCGTTTACATATACTTTAAATCCGTACTCTTTTAATTGTTTGATTCGATACTCTTGTATCTTACTTAACCGATCCCATGACTCTTTAGATTCTACAAAGATAGTCTTTCCATTCTTTAACATCATATAATCAGGTATACCATTCTTATTCGTTTTGATTAGGTTCACAACTAGCCAGCCGTTACCCTCCCATTTCTTTCTTATCTTATCTGTCTGTTTCATTTAGTTGAGCTTATCCAGAGTTATAAGCAATTTAATCCAACCCCAAAAAACCATTTTAGGTTAATTATTTTTTGCTCATTCATACAGTAATCAAACTGCTCTTTATTGTAATAATAGTATTTAGGTTTTTTGTACTTCTGTGTATAAAGAGTAAGTTTTATCATTCTATTAAACATCAGTAAGGTTATTGTGTACCATCTATCATTTACTTCTTTTCCTATGCCTATGTATCTATTCATCTTTGTATTTTTATTAAGTCAAAACTGCTTATAACACCGTATATAAAACAGCAAAAAAGCCGTTCCATATACGAATACGTTAGCAAACATATTATTGCTTGCAAGTTTTGCATTGCTTTTTACATCTATTTATAAGTTCACCGTAATTATCTATTTTTTGTATGTCTTTGTCATAGCAATAAAACGATTTGCTAACACCAAATAAAAAACATAACTCTTTATATGCTTTATCGGGGTGTGTTTCTGCTATTGCAACTTTCCATAATATTTCTTTTGCTTTTTCTTCCATGTCGTTACGTTTTTTATTATTATCAGTTGTGTGTAATATTAGCAACTACCAAATATGAAACTACCAAATCCTTCACCGTCATATTCTTGGTCAATAAAGAATCCTAGTTTATCTAGTTCCTCAATATCTTCCTTACTTACTAATTCGGGTGCTATTGCTACATAAAAATAGTCGTGTTCACAATGGCTTGGGTTTCTTGGGTTGCCATATTTCAAAAGGATTTGTAATGCTTTAATTAAATCTTCCATCTTTTTATTTGGTTTGTGGCTTAAATTACGTACTACACACAACAATGTATATAGTTTATAAACCTAATTAATATTCGTTTTTAATTGTAAATTTCTGCTATGGCTTACAAAACCATATACTAAACGTTAGAGGTAATAATTTAAGGGTATTTAATACCGTTTACTAAGGCACACTCTTCACATATATTTTTACACCTTTCACTAGGAGGGCATCTAAAATTACTACCAATAACATGGGGTATAGTTAATTTTTTAACTTGCTGCACAACAATAGGTATATGTAAATTTTTAACTAAGTCTATTGCTTCGCTTATTTCTTCAATCCTTTTAACAGACATTTCGGTTGTATTCGATTCATTAAATAGTCTGTTAAATATCTTTACTACTTTTTGTTTCTGTTCTACATTCATAATCTTTTAGTTTATTTATTCGTTAAGCAAATCTACAAATAATATTCCATTAAAACAAATAATCTTTTTTAAATGCTTTCTTATCTTATCTGTCTGTTTCATTTAGTTGAGCTTATCCAGAGTTGTAGGTAATTGCTCAATAAACTATTTCTTTATGGCAATAGCCACAGAATCTAATTTTGTATTGGTTTCTAAGTATTCGATTTTCACAAGAGCAACTACCCACAACAAGTGGTATGGGTAATGTATTTAACTGCTCTATTTTTAATTGATTAGCAAATAGCCTTTCACCATCATTAGTAAAGTCACCATTTATTTTTAAGTCAGGTCTGTCTTTTAGAATTTGACTGTTTTCTATTTTTAATTTGTCTATTAAATATTCCATCTTTTCGTTTTTAATCCGTTAAATAAACTACCCATACCACAAGCACGTTATATTTAATGCTAAAGTTCAGTTCTTCTAATTAACCAAACGCCTAATTTAACCCTCCAATCATTACTGTTTTTATACATTCTTTCCATTGCAAATAATTGTCTTACTTCTAATGCTTTTTGCCCATTAATACCAATCGTTAATTCTGTTTTATGATATTTGTTAGGCGTTTCTTTTGTTTCTAATAAATCAAATTGCTTCATCTTAATAATATTTTAAGTTCTTATCATCAGGTAACGGTTGCCAAGCCAGTACTGTATAATAGTCTATTCCATTCCAATCAGACCATTCATTATTTTCGTTATCATATGCTGTTGTTACACTAAACGTTGTGCATAATACTACAATACTACTCTTATAAAGCCTTTCGCTGTACTTGTTTTTGCGTCTAAAGCATTTGTTCTTATTTCTGCCATATAGCATCCGTTCATTAGTTTTTTATCGTTTTCAGTCATTGTTTTTTAATTTAATTCAGTTAATAATTCCCGCACTTTCCTTACACAAACCGTTGTAGTTAATGTTGTTTTTTTATTATACTTTCAACTAAGGTTTCTTTTAACTTAATTGAGTCTCTACCTGTCAAAAACAAATAATACCCATTTTTTAACTTATAGTTATTTGTTACAAATCTTCCGCCAAAGAAGCCACCATAACTTATTACATAATATATTTCTTTTTTAGGTCTCTGCTGTTCTTGGCAAGAAAAACAAAAACAAACCACAACAACGCATAAAGTGCATAGCTTTATGATATTTTTTATTTTTTTCATAATGTGTATCTATTTAAGTTATTAATTAATTCAAAGTCTTGTTACTGTTTAGGTCGCAACGCACCTTATACTATACGTTGTAAATATACAACAATTAAAACAAATAATCCTTTTTAAATGCTGAAATATCATATTTCTTTTTATCGACTGTTACCGTTCTATAAATCTTAGACTCTATTCCACCTTCAGCAAACACAAAGTAAACATCGTTCTTGAGTCTATCGAGTCCGTTCATCCTATCACGCGCCTGGCGATAGCTAACGTTACTAAAATCAATGTTATAAAACACCAAAGCAGAACAAAGCGACAGATTAACTCCTTCCCGTATGGATTGTAATTGTCCACAAATTGATATACCTTCTTGCCTATGCTCCTCAATGTCGTTTGTAATCTCATCTCCAAATACTTCTTTAATTAAATTATACTCTTCTTTATACTTATAAAACACTCCTATTGTTTGACCTTTAAACCGTTCTTTTATGTACTCAGCTTTCGTAGTGTCAAGTATTATCGAAGATCCGTCTTCTAGCTTTACCGTTCCACTATAAATCTGGTGCAACTTCTGTTGTAACTTAACGCCAGTATCGGCAAGTATCACACCTCCAGAACCCTCAACTATATTATCCTTTAAAAGTCTATCGGCTATCTTATAAGTAACTGGATTCATTTTAACCGTTAGTATCTCATCCGTTATAACAGATTTAAAACCCGCCTCGGCTTGTGTTTTGGTTAGTACTATGTTTTGTATCTTCTGCTTTATAAGTTCTATGTAAGACTCCGAATAATCATTTACTTGCATACCATGAGCTATAAACTTCTTTTTAACGTTTACATATTCCTTCGCCCACTTGTAGAACGATTTATATTCTTTGAACGGACTAAACTTTGAAGCGTCTAATTGGTGGTAGATTTGACTCCATGACTCAGGGCAAGGCGTACCACTCAATAATATATGATAGTTACATTTGATTTCTTTAATCTGCTTCAAAGACTTTGGCTTCTTTGGATAGCCTCCTAGTCTGTGAGCCTCATCAATGATAATCAAATCGTAGTCTGTACGCTTTACCTTATGTATAGATTCGTAGTTAATCGTTTCAAGGTTATAGTTATAACCTAGCTTTTGAAAGTCGCTTACAATCGACCCTATCGCTTTTAACTTAGTAATAAAAAGTACGTTTTCAAAGTTCTTGGCTATTGTTAGAACCGTTGCAGTTTTGCCTGTTCTTACTTCTGCCATCAGATAAAAAATATTGTGCTTGTTTAGTATCTCAATACCTTTATCTGCTGCTTGCTGTTGGTAGTCTCTTAAAATTATTCTATCCATTTAAAATAAACTTGTTTGATCCAAATATGGTTTTAATCTCTTATTTGATAAATCTACATATTGCTGTGAGATATCACTACCTATAAATCTTCTTTTTTCTTCAACAGCACCTACTGCTGTTGTGCCTGTTCCCATATAAGGATCATACCAAATATCGTTCTCTTTACCGAAATTTATCATAAAATATCTAGGTATATCTAATGGCATTATTGCCTTATGTACATCTGCAAAAGGGTTGGAATGACTGTTTAGTATTTCAAAAATATTACTTTGTGTTCCTCTTTTAAAATTAGCATCAGCAAAATATCTTTTTTTAGGTTCGTTATTAGAAAAAATTATAATATATTCAAAAGCAGAATTAAAAACATTTTTACTTATTGCAGGTTCTCCAAAACCTTTACGCCAAATTATAACTTCTTTTATATTTTCAGCAAAATGTCCAATTAATTTATGTAACGCTATTTTATTACCAGACAACATTTGTATATTATAAAATATATGATTTTTAGTAACTCTTAATAATTCTGTAATAAGTTCTTTTTGTTGATCAAAGTATTGATCCTGACTAAAACCATCTTTAAAATCTTGGTATTTTGCTATTCGCTTTGTTTTAACGTTGTACGGTGGGCTTGTAAGTACATAATCAATACTTAAATCATCCATTCGTTTCATCGTTTCTAAATTGCTTTCACAGTAATTTATATTTGTTTCTAAATTATTCATAAGCTCCAGTTATTTTGTTTCTTGTTTCGTCACTTCTTTTTACTTCTGTATATTCTTTTGATTTGTTTTCAAACCCGTGCCTTGAAATAACATAAATATTTATTATTTTAACAGGTTCGTTTATCTTTAATTCTCTTAATAATCTACCTTTATAAATTGGTTTCCCTTCATTTTTATAAACTACTTTCTTAATTTTGTGTTTATGTCCTTTATGTGTTATTGTTAAATCACAATAAACGATCTCTCCTAATTCTACTTTATCACTCATAATGTTTTAGTTTTTGTAAATATACATTTTTTTTATTTAAAATTCGATTTCTGGTTCTTTTTCTTCTACTCCTTTAACACTAAACTTTCTAACTCCATTTACAACTCTATCATCCTTTTCCCATTTCTTAAATGATACGTACATATTAACCCATCTTCCAAACCATGACATATTCATATTTCTTGGCATCTCTCTTGTGCCATCGTTGTACTTGCTTAATATGTCCTTGGTCATATAATACTCATCATTCTTCCAGTAGAAATCATTCTCACAAAAATCGTAGAAATCTTCAGATGTATTAGCGATAAGTTTTTTAACGCGCCCCGTTGTTAATTCAGATTTTAACAGACCATTCTTAAAGTACTTTTGAATATTACCAATCATATAATTGAAATATCTGTTATACAATTCACTATCCCAATCTTGCCAGAACATACATCCAAACTCATCTTTAGGCTCGTAGTTACTATTGTAATGTCTGTATAACTCAATCTCAATCTTTCGCGCATCGTGCGAATCTCCTACACCAGACAAAATATAATTAGATGTAAATAGTATCTTTGGGCTTTCTTTAAAAGGAATCTCAATAGGCTGCAAGTTCTTTTTATTGAGTGTTAGGTTTCCAGTTATAATACTGAACAATGATTCAAATTTAAACTTTCGATCCATATCATCAAAGCATATAACGTTATCATCTAATGAAATAGTTTGATACGGAAACTGTCCTTTATTATCGAACTCCTTACCGTTTAGCGTTACTAGCTTTCGCATTTCGCCAATGGCTTTCGATATTAATGTTTTACCTGTTCGCCCGCTTGGATTGTCGTTTAATGTCTCGTCATAAAATACAATTGCTAGTCCTTCATTCTGCTTTTTAAATGTATTAAGAAGATAACCCATTGCGCACTCGATAACTATCTTTCTCTTTTCATCCTTATTACTTACGTTATTTATAAAGGTTTCGAAATCGCTTTTATCATCCGTAATATCAAAAGTATGAGGGATGATATTCTTACGCCAGACCAAACCCTCTATTCTCTCGTAGTTTATAAAGTCTATTTTATCGACTGTCACCTTAACCACTTTATTTTTAAAAAACAAATAAGAGGTATCTTTTGTATCTCTCATCATAGATAAGTCTTTAGTAGATAACAACGTTAAATAGTTCTCAGTAAATTTAGCAGTTGATTTAGCAAAGAAATTATAAACCTTTGCATCTATCTCAATAACATAATTAAGAACAAAATCTTTAATATTGATTTCGTTTATTTCTTCTATGATATTATTATACACTTTTACAAAAGTAAATTCCTTCTCGTTTAGTTGCACTTTGTGAAAACCTCTATTCTCCAGGAACAACTTGAATTTATAGTCATTCAATGAAATAGATCCACTCTTGCTAATATCCCAAAAGATTAGGTAATCATCTTCGAAATCAAAATCTAGTATATCATCGATCTGATCTTCAGTTAGTCCGTCCTTTTGAAACTCCCGTTTCGCTTTTGATACTCCTTTCTTTAATATCCTTTCTGCCTCGTGTATCTTTGTGTCATCTACTAATGTAAGTGTATCAAACTCGTTTGTATTTTTGTATGCGCTGTTAATGATATTTTGCAATTCAGCCTCTCCTAGGTTTACGGAGTAGAAGCTCTTAAACAATCCGAAAGCCTCTTGTTTTGGTAATCCCGCCTTATTTAAAGCACAACCAAATTTAAAAAGATTACTATTACGCTCTCCAGCTGATAGAGTAAATTTCTTATTGAACCATTTTATGATAACTTCGACTTTCTTATTAGTGTCTGTTATCTGGAAATGTGAGGGGTACTTATTATTTCGTGTTACCTCTGTAAATTCCTTCTTAAGCTCCCAAGTCTTACTGTTTTTGTTTATCCATAAATCAGCGTCGTAAGACTCGTAACAAACTCTCGATATATCTTTAGTCTTAGTATCTAACTTCGCGTCGAAAGTCTCACACATCGACTCGTAGTACTTCTTATGGTCATTTATAGACGCTGGTATCTTAAATAATGCTTTCACTCCATTTCCTGAGGGGGAAACAAAAGCACTATAAATATATTCATTCTTTTTTAATGTATCTCGAAACTTCTCAGGTTCTA
>TARA_R110000772_G_scaffold255262_1_pt1 | contig 12416 bp, 13 predicted proteins | sample TARA_R110000772 | Tara Oceans TARA_R110000772 (sample SAMEA4397948) | marine metagenome | biome: Polar Biome; feature: [SRF] surface water layer (ENVO:00010504); material: water (ENVO:00002006), including particulate matter (ENVO:01000060) such as... | depth 5 m | reverse complement strand
AATTACGAAATACATAATGTGGATCTAAAATAATGAAAAAAGAAATTTCACCAGAAACAATACAATCGGCCGTTAAGGTTATTAAACTTGATAATGGTGATGATATTGTATGTTGTTTGTCCGATCAAAAACTATCTGAAAAGTCCGGTTTAATTAGGTTGGTTAAACCTTTATTAATTAAATATGTTCCTCAATTAACACCTCAAGGTTTTAGAGATTATGTGGCCCTTATTAAATGGGCGGCTTATACTAATGATGAGGTTATAACTATTCCCATTAAAAAGATTTTAACTATTACAGATGCTACTTCTGAAATGGCTAAGAGCTTTAAACATATGGCTAATGATTATAAAGGCCTAGAGTCTCCGAGAAAAGGAAGTGATTATAATAGGACTATGTTTAATAAACAAGACAACGATAAAGTAAATGAAATATTTGATGAGTTCTCTGATATGGATAAAGATGATGATGAAACAATACATTAACGGGACTCCATTAGCTGGAGTATCCTCAAATCACCTCGCTACACGCTCTATTATATACAGATTTCATCAAAAGTCAACCGTGGAACTAAATTCAAAAAAAGAAAAAAAACATTAAATGAACATTGACATTTTTAAGTAAATGTAGTATATTATATCTTATGACTAGATCAAAAAAGAAACCCGAACATTACGTAAATAATGCTGATTTCTTAGCTGCTATGAAGGCCTACAGAACAGAAGTTATAGCGGCTCAACAAGAGAACAGAGAAAAGCCAGCAGTATCAGATTACATTGGTGGATGCTTTTTAAAAATAGCAAATCACCTATCTTATAGACCAAATTTTATTAATTACACATTTAGAGATGATATGATTTCTGATGGTATAGAGAACTGTTTACAGTATTTGGATAATTTTAATCCAGAAAAGTCAAGCAATCCTTTTGCCTATTTTACACAAATCATTTATTTCGCTTTCATTAGAAGAATACAAAAAGAAAAAAAACAAGTAGTTATAAAACACAGGTTAATAATGAATAACAACTTAGATGATTTTTCGTTACAACCAGGAGATGAAGGTGGTAACTTTACCAATCAATTCAAAGAGTTTCTACAAAAGAACTCCAGAATAGAAGAACCTGTTAAAAAAGAAAAAACAGTTAAAAAGAAAAAGGTTGTTAAAAAGAAAAGTACAACGTCTAAGTTTTTTGTTTAATTATGAAAATTGCTCTGCTAAATGATACCCACTTTGGGTGTAGAAATGATTCACCAGCTTTTATTAATCATCACAACAAATTTTATGATGAAATATTTTTTCCTTATGTGGAAAAGAACAACATAAAAACACTTGTACATTTAGGTGATGTTGTTGATAGAAGAAAGTTTATCAATCACAATACGGCTCACAACTTTAGAACTAAGTTTTGGAATAGATTGGTGTCCTTAGGCATTGATACTCATATCATAATTGGAAATCACGACACATACTATAAGAACACAAACGAAGTAAATGCTATAGAAAATTTAAATATTTCTGTTGACGCAAAGATTTACACACGACCACAAGAGGTGGAGTTTGATGGTGTAAAAATACAATTCCTTCCTTGGATTTGTGAAGACAATTATGAAGAATCAATACACGCAATAGATCACTCAAGCGCTGATGTATGTTTTGGTCATTTAGAAATAAAAGGTTTTGAAATGCACGGTGGTCATATGAACGAACACGGTTTAGAATCTGGCCAATTTAGAAGATTCGAAAAAGTATTGTCCGGTCATTTCCACAAAAAGTCAGATAATGGCCACATATATTACCTAGGAACACAGTATCAAATTATGTGGTCCGATTACAACTGTCCAAAAGGATTTCATATCTTTGATACAGATACACGAGAGATAGAACGAGTTAATAATCCTCTTGTTATATTTAAGAAAATAATATATGATGATACCAAAACCGATTATGATAATTTTGATATTTCATCCTACAGCAACTGTTTTGTTAAACTATTTGTATCTCAAAAAACAAATGAAGAAGCCTACAATAGATTAATTGAAAGATTTTATAATACAATAAGTGTACACGAATTGGTTATTGTGGAAGACCCTAGCGATATTACATCAACAGTAAAAGAAAACATATTAGAACAAGGTGAAGATACACTTACCTTTTTAAAGAATTATATAGAACAGGTTGACACAGATTTAGACAAAAACAAGATTAAGAATTTTGCTAAAGAACTTTATATGGAGGCCAGTGAGTGATAACGTTTAAGAAAATAAAATATAAAAATTTTCTATCTACGGGAAACATACCAATAGAGATTGACTTTAACCAGTCAAACACCACCTTAATAGTAGGCAGTAATGGATCCGGTAAGTCTACCTTATTAGACGCATTGTGCTTTGTGTTATTTAACAAACCGTTTCGTATTATTAAAAAAGAACAAATGGTCAACACCATTAATAATGGAGATACATTAATAGAGGTTGAGTTTGATGTAGGTACAAAACATTTTAAAATAATTAGAGGCATTAAACCAAATATATTTGAAATATACCAAAATGGAAAACTATTAAATCAGGATGCTTCAAACATAGATTACCAAAAATATTTAGAAACCAATATAATGAGATTGAATTACAGATCATTTTTACAGGTGGTTTTGTTAGGTTCATCAGCATACGAACCTTTTATGAAGATGAAACCAAGATATAGACGAGAAGTTGTAGAAGAAATATTGGACATTAGAGTATTTGGTCTTATGGACTTAATACTAAGGCCACAACAGACGGCCCTAACAAATACCATTACGGAGCTACGCCACAAATGCGATCTAATACAATCTAAGTATGAAACAGAACTAAAACACTACAGAGCGATCTCCGACCTTAATTTGAACGACCTAGATGGTAAAAAGAAAGCGTTAGAGAAAAATAGTCAGGATAGTTATGAATATCATAAGAAAATAGATCGTATTAATATTGAACTAGAATTACAACAAAGTAGAATAAAAGATAAGGACAAGGAGAAGGACAAGTTTAATAAACTATCTAAATTAGAAGCTAAGATAGAACAAAACTTGAACACTCACCAAAAGAACCTAGAATTTTTTACTGAAAATGATAATTGTCCAGTCTGTACACAAAAATTAGAACATACATTTAGAGATGGTAAGATAGTACACGAAAAAGAAAAATTAGAAACCTTGAATGAGGGTATGAAAAAACTGATGGAGGAGATTTCTAAACAAGAGGAATTAATCTCACTAATGGATAAAATTTCAAACAAAGTGTATGAGATGAATGTAGAACTATCTAAAATTCAAACCTCGGTAGAAGAAATTAACAAGTATTCAAATACTATACACGAAGAAATAAAGTCATTAGAGAACAAACGAACAGATGGAAAAGAAATAGAATCTCAATTAGAACAATTAAAGGTTGATTTAGAAAACACCAAGATTGATAGAGATAATATTGTAGAAAAAAAAGGATATGTGGATGTATTAAGAACCATATTAAATGATAAAGGAGCTAAGTCACAAATCATAAAAAAATATGTACCAATTATGAATACTTTAATCAATCAATACCTACAATCTATGGACTTTTTTATATCATTTCATTTGGATGAAGAATTTAATGAAACAGTAAAAAGTAGATTTAGAGATACCTTTAACTACAATAACTTTAGTGAAGGTGAAAAAATGAGAATAGATTTAGCACTACTATTTACTTGGCGACAAATTGCTAAAATGAAAAACAGTGTAAATACTAATCTACTAATATTAGATGAAATATTTGATAGTAGTTTGGATGGCCAAGGCACAGATGACTTCTTTAAAATTATAAAAACAATGACCAAAGAAAACATTTTTATCATATCACACAAAGGTGATATACTATTTGACAAGTTTACCAATGTAGTTAAATTTGAAAAATACAAAAACTTTACAAGATTACAACAAGCATAGGAGATAATATGGAAGAAAAACAACTTAAATTAATACCACCTAGCGATCCTAGAGTGTTATCAGCTATAGCACCATTTAGTGACGATATGTTGAAAGACGAAGGATTTAAAGATAGAAAAGAACTATCAAAATCAATGTTTGAAACAATGTTCAAATATGGAGGAATTGGGTTATCAGCAAATCAAATAGGACTTCCGTTCAATATGTTTGTTATGGGTGGCCACCACTCACTAGAAAACGGATTAAGAATGACTTGTTTTAATCCAATGATTGTTTCAACTGGCGAAGAAAAGGTTGTAATGAAGGAGGGCTGTTTAACATTTCCTTTTGTGTGGTTAAGTATTTCAAGGCCAAGAAAAGTTGTAGTTAAATATACAGATGAGAATGGTGACCTAAAAGAAGGACATTTAGATGGTATGTTAAGTAGAATATTCCAACACGAGTATGACCATATGTTAGGCAGAGTATTTACTGAACACGCTAGTAAAATGAAATTAGATAGAGCTTATAAGAAAGCTGAAAAACTAATGGACAAATACCAAAAAAAAGACAAGTAGAAGGAGTATATTATGGACAATGACAAGAATGCTAAAATATATGAAAGAAATCCCAGCACAGGAGTTATTCGCTGGAGATATGTAAACGAATCACCAGATAAGTTTAGCTGGCCAAATTATGGAAGGATATTAAATGAAAGTAAAAAAAACATACATACACGTAAACCAGCACGTAATAAGAAGTAATAAGAAGAATAACGAAAACAATCCAGTTATTACCGTCAAACAAGGTAGAAATAATACTTATTGCCACGAGGTTCAAATCAACGGACCTAGTAAGGTCATATACGGAGGTAACGAAAAAGCGTTATTATCGTGTGGTGCTCGTGTTGTAGTTGAAACCGAAGCCACAGTTGACATTATCAAATAAGTGTGATATCCTAATATATTATGAGTTACAGTTGGAACAAAGATATGTCGGTAGACGACCAATGGCAAAGTTGGCAAGACAATACAGATTTATCTAAAATACCAGATATTGATACAGATACATTAAAACAAACAATCATTAAAGATTTGACCTTTGTATCTGCTATGACAGTACAAGAATACACACTCTATCAGAAATTTCAGGAAGTAAAATTCAGATACCCTACAGCCGAGACCAATTCATTTTTTGATGATAAGCCAGCTATGTTGAGGCCAGAACAAGCAACAGTTATACAAGAAGTAAAAAATAACTTTTGGTTACCAGAAGACCCCGAAGAATATATGAATTTGGAACCAGAATTAATATGGACAGATGGCGCTGAAATTCAATCACACACAAAAGCCAAAGGTTCCGAGATATGGAACGCATTAAGAACATTCTTATCTACAATGAAGAACAATAGTAACATTGGTAGAAATTTAAACTTTTTAGTTAGAGATAAAAAAACACAGAAATACCTAGGTGTTATCTGTATGTCTAGTGACTTCTTAGACCTTACACCAAGGGACGCATACATTGGTTGGGAAAGAGAAGCTAAAACACAACGTATGATTAACCATACTTGTATCGGTAGTACAATTGTGCCAATACAACCACTTGGTTACAATCTGGTTGGTGGTAAATTATTAGCCTTATTATGTTTATCAGATGTGGTAGAAAAAACTTGGGAACATCAATACAAAGACAAATTAGTAGGTGTAACAACCACATCATTATATGGTAAAACAAAAGTAATACCATTATCACAATACGATAGATTAAAACATTGGAAGAAAATGGGTTGGACGGCTGGTTCAGTTTCATATGAACCTGAGAAAACAACCAATACAATGATACAACAATGGTTAATGAAAAACCATACATATAAATTCTTTGAATGGTATGTCGCAAAGAAGCCAAGTGGTCAACCTCATAAAAGAGATCACAGAAATAGAAGTAGAGCATTTACATATAGTAAACTAGGCATTGATAAGAAGTTACAGAAGTCTGAACACGCTAGAGGCATATATTTTGGTGAACTATATGAGAACACTAACGAATTTTTAAGAGAAGAAATTAAAGAAGATAAGTTAATTAGAAAATTTGACAATTCGGTAGAATCATTAACTGATTTATGGAAAAACAAATATGCTAAGAAACGAATCGCCAGTTTAAAAAAACAAGATAGAGTATCAAAAGAAACACATTTTTATGATGATATAATCTATCTGACTTGGCAGGAAACAAAGGACAAGTACCTTACACAAGTAGGAAGATAAACGAATCAAACTAAAGAATCTAAGTGTTCTGGTTCTGTTCTTTTAAAAAGCAAGTAAAATAAGAGTTTTTAATGGCTTGACTTTTACGCTTTTCTCCTGTAGGATATACCTATGACTACAATAAACATAAACACTAAATCTCAACTAGCAAAATTAATCGCTACAGAGAATATTACAGTTGAACACAATGCTGTTCCTACTGCTTCATTTGATACCTTAAACAGAATTTTAACATTACCTATTTTCAAAGAAAAATCTGGTGATGTTTACGATATGTTAATAGCACACGAATGTGCTCACGCTTTATATACTCCAGGAAATGGTTGGAAAGAAATAATGAATGATGATGAGTTAAGATCATATTGTAATGTATTAGAAGATACTAGAATTGATAAACTTATTCAAAAGAAATATCCAGGAGTTAAAAGAAATTATTTAAACGGTTGGGATATTCTTAATAAACAAAACTTCTTTGGTATTAAAGGTAAAGATTTAAATACAGAACTTATGTTAATTGATAAAATTAATTTAAGATCCAAGTCTTCGAATAGAATAAAAATTAACTATTCTAAAGAGGAAGAAAAATGGTTAGATGTAGTTGACTCTATTAAATCTTGGAAAGATGTTGTTAAGGTTGCTAAACAGTTGTTGTCTTGGCAGAAAAAAAGACTTGAAACTCTTAAAAAACTTTCTAACTTTGATGAGGCATTTAAAGATTATAAAGAAGGTAATGAAGAAAACGACTCTACAGGCGATAAAAAAGAATCGCAAGAAGCTGGTGAGTCTTCTGATACTGGTGAGGAAGAGAAAGAAAATGAGGATAAACAAGATCAAGAATCTAGTGTGGCCGTAATTGGTCAACAAGAAGTTAAAGGTGGCGATGGAAAACTAAAAGCTATTACAGATGTTGTATATGAACAGAGCAAAGGTAAGTTATTAGATCAATCTACGAGTTATAATTATATATCTTTACCTGAAGCTAATCTAAAAAACATTGTTATTTCTTCAAAAGAATTTAGAAAAAACTTCAAAGACTTTGTTATTCAAAGAGTTACTAAATCAGATAGAGAAAAACAGTATTACGAATGGTTAAAAACTGATTTTAAAAAATTCAAAAACGATAACAAAAAAACAGTTATGTATCTAGTTAAAGAATTTGAAATGAAAAAAGCGGCTACCGCTTATAAAAGATCAACTACCGATAAGACAGGTACTATTGATCCTCTTAGATTGAAAAATTACAAATTTAGTGATGATATCTTTAAAAGATTAACCATCTTACCAGATTCTAAAAATCACGGTATGATGATGTTATTAGATTGGTCAGGATCAATGTGTGATGTTTTAAAACAAACCGTTGAACAGTTAATAAACTTAGTATATTTTTGTCAAAAAATCAATATACCTTATGAAGTTTATTTCTTTTCTAATGAAAAGTTTGATAGATTTGGAACTCTTAAAGACGAAGAAAACAATAATAAAATTAAACAATTTAATTATAAACACGGTGATATTGCTTTAGATAAATTCAATTTAGTAAATGTTGCTAGTCATAAAATGAAAAAAACAGAATTAGATGAATCTATGATGTATCTTTATTCTATGGGTTTATATTACGCTGAAAGACACGGACACAATAGATGGTCCGATCTAATTAACTCAGTTAGTTCCTTTAACTTCGGTATGCCTGATGATTACAATTTAGGTTCTACACCTTTGAATGAAGCCTTGATTGCTTGTAATCAATTGGTTCCGGTATTTAAAAACAAATACGGTATTGAAAAAATGACTTTTATTACCTTAACAGATGGTGGTGCCAATAGCACCAAAGGTCAATGGGACAACGCTGATGATGGTATGAGAGTTGCTTCTATTGATAGAGGTCAACTTGTACTTAAACACAAGAAAAAATATTTTAGTCAAAAACAAGATACTAACTATTGGTGGTCTTCTGAAGCGGTAACTTCGAACCTTTTAGACATAATGAGAAAATGCCACGGTGTTAATACTGTAGGATTTTATATTATCAAAAAGATTAGAGGACACGATTCGGAACTTTTCTCTGTTAAAGATAAGACAACCGAAAAAAGAAAAAAAGAATGGTCTAAAGATAAAGTAACTACAGCTAAAAAACTTGGTTATAGTCAGTATTTTGTATTGAATGGTAAAACGATGGAGGTTGAAAACTCCAACCAAGGATTGGATAGTATTACTGGCGATCTAAAAGCTGGTAAGATTAAACAGATATTTTCAAAAAGTATGAAAGGACGAATCACTTCCAGAGTGCTTTTAAACAAATTTATAGAACAGGTGGCATAATTATATGAAAAAAGCAAGTAAAATAAAGGTTCTTTTAGGCTTGACTTTTACGCTTTTTGCCTGTAGGATGGACCTATAAATTGATAATAATTTAATAATGAAAGGACAAACACTATGTTAAATGCTAAACAAAAAGAATTTGTTGATTACGCTTTTAGTAAATTCAACAAAAAAGTATTGACAATTGCTGAGCTTAAAGAAGCCAATAAGAAATTTGGTTGTAAATATGCTCCACAATGGTTAATAAAAAATAAAGATTATAAGGTTGATAAATCAACTTTTCAGTTGCCTATTGAGGGTGATGTTAAATCTAAAAAAGAAAAAAAACAAAAAGTTGTTTCTGAGATTAAATCTGAAGCGGCTTATATTGTTTCTTCTCTTACAGGTAACATTGTTCCGGCAAAAGATCCAATCTTCGTATCATTTGGTTCTTATCCAGATATTAAAAGTATTGTAAAATCAGGTAAATTTTATCCTGTATTCATTACAGGACTTTCTGGTAATGGTAAGACAATGGGTGTCACTCAAGCGTGTGCCGAACTTAAAAAAGAATTAATTAGGGTTAACGTTACGATTGAAACTGATGAGGACGATCTATTAGGTGGTTACAGACTTAAAGATGGCCAAACAGTGTGGCAAAATGGGCCAGTTATTGAAGCGATGGAAAGAGGTGCTTTATTGTTACTTGATGAAATTGATTTAGCAAGTAATAAAATTATGTGCTTACAACCAATCCTTGAAGGTTCTGGTGTTTATGTTAAAAAGATAAACAAGTTTGTTAAACCAAAAGATGGTTTTCAAATAATTGCCACTGCTAATACTAAAGGTCAAGGTTCCGAAGATGGTAAATTTATCGGTACTAATATACTTAACGAGGCTTTCTTGGAAAGATTTCCTGTTACTTTTGAACAGAAATATCCAACAATGTCTATTGAAAAAAAGATATTAATTAACACCTTAAAAGTGGCTGGTAAAAAAGACGACCAGTTTATTGATAAGTTAGTTACGTGGGCTGATGTCATTAGAAGAACATTTTTTGATGGCGGTGTTGACGAGATTATATCAACTAGAAGATTGGTACACATTACACAAGCGTATGCCATCTTTGATAATAAAATCAAAGCTATTGAGTTATGTACTAATAGATTTGATGATGATACAAAAAATTCGTTTGTAGAACTATATACAAAAGTGGACTCTGGTTCTTCTGTAGAGCAAATCTTAGAAGAAAAAAGACAAGCTGATGTTGGTGCTCAACTGAATGACAATGATAGTGAGTCGGATGACAGTGAAGTTATCTAAATCTATTACATAGTGTAGTCCTTGATGGTGGGGTAGTGCCCACCATCTTTAACTACCAAACAAAAGGAGACTGAATTGAGTATTAAAGTAGAAGTCAGAAACGGTAATGTAGAACAGGCTATGAGAGTTTTAAAAAAGAAACTTTTAAAAGAAGGCACTCTAAAAAATTATAGAGATAGGTCAGTTTACGAAAAACCGTCGGACAGAAAAACACGTAAGAAAAAAGAAGGTATTGCTAACTTTAAAAAGAAGCAAAAACTTCTTAGATTAAAAAACGGTTTATAGAATTTTTACGCCTAACTTGATGTATATATATTATTGTTAAGGCCGATCGTAAGACCTTAACGGCGTAAGAAACTCCGATAGAAATATCGGTGTCGCAAAAACGGTGATGTTTGGCAGTTTAACTCCGTGACAAAAGGAAACTGCCGTAAAAAAATTTACTATAGGGGTTGTAATTTTTAAAACAATACCTATATAAATAACTATGATACGCTCATAAGAGGTATCAAAACATAACTTGCTTAACAAAGGAGATTAAAATGACAAATCACAAAGCAATTCATTCAATTTTTACCAACCTAAAACCATTTACTGTAGGGTTTGACGAAGTATTTGACCAGTTCAATACTATGTCCGAACATCTACCGAATATGATGGCAAATAACTATCCCCCATATGATATTGTAAAGACTGGTTCTTTAACGTATGATATCGTGGTAGCACTTGCCGGTTATGGTAAGAAAGACATTTCTGTATCATTTGAGGATAATATCCTTAAAATCGAATCAGTAAAATCAAAAGAGGAAAAAGAAGTAGAAGATAACCAAGGTGTACTACACCAAGGTATCGCTAAAAGAAATTTCTCTAAAAACTTTACGATTGCCGAAGATGTAGAAATAAAAAGTGCTGAACTAAAAGACGGACTTTTAAAAGTATCTTTAGAGAAGATTGTTCCAGACCATAAGAAGGCTAGAACAATAACAATTAAATAAAGTAACTTAAAGTGGAAGGGAGCATTGACTTCCTTCCTCTTTTATGGTATAATTAATCATCTGTTACATAAGTGGCAGTAAAACTTAAACACCACCTTTAAAGTGGTAAAAAAAGGAAATATATAATGAAAACAAGAAAACCAATGGTCTACAATAATGTTGACCACAAACTAACAAGTCCCTTTATTAGAGATTTAAAAAATAGAACTGCCCTAGATTTGGCATTTCAATCCGAAGAACGTTGGGACGACAATCAAAAAACTAAATTTATATCTAGTTTGGTGACAGGTATGGCACCAAGCAAAATTGTAATTGCTAACATAAAAGAATGTTTAAACAATTCTGAACCTGGTAGTCACGATTATGATTATTTCAATAAATGGTTTAAGTTGGCATATGCGGATATTTCAATTGACGGAAATAATCGTACTATAACAATACGAGAATATATGGACGGTCTGGTTTCTATTAGACACGGAGACTATTTACTACCCAACGGTAAGGTTGTACAAATTGATTCTACAAACGATATTTGGCCTAAACATCCAAAAGAGTTTATAGATTTTATTAATGATAATATATCAGTTACCGTATCACAATATGTTAATGCTTCAAGAGCAGACTTAACTTTACTCTTTTTAAACATTAATGATGGTATGGCTTTAAATTCACAAGAAAAAAGAAACGCTATTTTAGTTCCTTTTTCAAAGTGGGTAAGAGATAAGACCGAAGAAACTTATAATAGTATGTTAATTAAAGTCTTTCCTACCGATAAACAAAAAATACGGAGAGTAATTGATGAATATATTGTAGGTATGGCTATCTATACTACTTATGGTTCAAGTGTATCAATTCAGGCAGCTGAAAAAAACAAAGCATATGAAGACGATTCAACCGTTAGTCAACAAACAAAGAGGTCTGGTGAAATCATTTTATCTTTTGCTGACTTTGTAAAAAGAAATACAGGTGATGAACTAAAAAATAGTAGTACACTATTCAATTTGTTTATGGCATACAATCACATTTTAGATAATAAATACGTTATTCAAAATGAGAGCAAATTCTATAATTGGTTTATCGCTAAAGAAAATAAAAGAATAGGTAGTACAAATCCAATTATGACTACAAAGGGTGGTGAAAGTCGTACTTATGCTTCTTGTAATAATACAATGTCTTCACCAGAGTTAACCGCTCGTTATGAATATATTGTGAAAGATTTAAATGAAGTTATAGGAGATATTGTTTTTTTGAAAGATGAAAATAGACTTTTCAATAAAACTGAAAGGTATCAGTTGTGGGAGAATCAAAAAGGTATATGTACAGAAACGAATAAGATAATACCTGAATCAGAAATTAATGATGATTCAAAATGGGCAGCTGACCATATACTTCCATTCAGTAAAGGTGGTAAAACAGTAATCGAGAATGGTCAACTAATAGATAAGATGGCCAATCTTAAAAAGAGTAATAAACTAGAAGTTGTTGCTTAATTAATCCTAAGAGGCGGAGAGCATTGACTTTCCGCCTTTTTTATTATATAATGATATTATGTTTAGTTATCTAGGTGGTAAAAAGTTTCAAGGCAAGTGGATTGC
>TARA_R110000772_G_scaffold60095_2_pt1 | contig 12448 bp, 14 predicted proteins | sample TARA_R110000772 | Tara Oceans TARA_R110000772 (sample SAMEA4397948) | marine metagenome | biome: Polar Biome; feature: [SRF] surface water layer (ENVO:00010504); material: water (ENVO:00002006), including particulate matter (ENVO:01000060) such as... | depth 5 m | reverse complement strand
TTGCTTTAGTGCTGATTACTTGATGTTTAATCAATGAAGATAATAATGCTAAATTTAAAGGAGTTGATAATGCTACCGAAAACGAAAAACTTTAATCCGCTAGTCGATTTAAAATTGAGTTGCACTTGTGGTGAAGATGGATGCGACAAAAGAACCACTAAGCAAATGCTTTTAAATATGCTGCAAAAGGTTAGAGATGATTATGGCTTACCGATGATAGTAACGTCAGGTGGTCGTTGCCCTTTGCATAAGGATGAAAAGCATAGAAGCGTTCCCGCTGACCATCAAAAGTGCTTAGGCGTTGACATACGAATCACAGGGTTGTCAATGGGAACTAAGTTGGCAGTAATTGCGGGTAAGTATGGTTTTAATGCTATAGCTATCAATTTAGAGTTGGGATTTATTCATTTAGGATATAGACCAGAAAATAATAAAATAGTTACTTGGGAGTATTAGCATGAAGGCATTTGAGCAAGGTAAAGAAGCTAGAAGTAATGGTAAATCTGAAGCATACAACCCTTATCGAAATAAGGGTTTGCCATCTGATTATATGGAGTGGGTTAAAGGTTGGGGGTTATAGGTCTAAGCGGGAGCTATTGTTGTGATAGTTCCTGAGCTTCCCCTGAACTTTAAAGCGCCAGCCTCCACGTAAAATATACCGCCGCCTGTCGGGTTTGAAGTTGGGACTGTTGCGGCATCAGCAACAAATATAACGCCCTGCCCACCACCGATACTAAATCCGTTAAATCCAAAACTACCGTTACCATCAATTTCAAACACTTGACCAGTGGCTAAGTTTGATTGAGTTGTTACTGTGTACCTTCCAGTATCAAACCAGTGTCCAGTTGTCCAGTTTCGAGTGCCTGTATCTGTATACTTTGTTGAAGCCTCGCCGCCTGCACCGTCTGATGATATGGCTACTTGAGAACGTCCGTTTGCTTTTCCTACGTCCATTTGCTCTGAGTGGGTAGCCGTTCCAACTGATACACGACCTTGTGCATCCACATCAAACAAGTCTTTTAATTGTAAGAATGAGCTATTTATAGATACGAAACTATTCTGTGCCGCCCACATGCCATGATGAAACTCGCTTCCAGTTCCTATCTTTATAGCTGCTGTGCAACCGTTGCTACCTGACTTTGTGGTAATATTTATTCCATATTTTGCCAGTGCTGTATCGGGAACAGCATTATCACTGCCACCGTTTTCAAGGTTTATTTCAGCTCCGTGAACTAGGCCGTCACCTCCCGATGTTATTCTGGCGTAGGCGTTTAAAGCCCACACTCTACCGTTTGTGTTTGATGATGGGATATAGGCTCTTGCTCCAACTCCCACTAAATCAGCATCATACGTTGTTGAGTCTTGTTCTTGTGTTGCTATGACCAGTAAAGCGTCAGACTCACTACTGCTTGTTGGTGCGCCTGTTTTTCTGTATGAAAAATATTTTCCAATTCTAGTTCCTGCTAAAGAGTCTAATAAACCTAAAAAACCAGAATTTTTTGACATTAGTGACTGGTCAGCAATACCGATGCCGCTAATTATTCCAGCGCCTATAAATGTTACGTTATTATCTGTGATAACTTCAGTGTTAGCGTTAACTGTTGCGTTGCTTGCTAGATTGCAAATGCTAGGCCCTGTAATTTTGATAGTCCTACCGCTTGAACCTGCCGCAATTATAGAAAGCTGATCCTCTGCCACTCCGTCACCCACATACCCTAATGACCTAACATCAATTAAGTCACCCACTAAAGCCCACTGATTACCATTACCATCATTAAGTAAAGCATCACCTAGCTGTGCTGGTGATTGTGAAGGTGTTTGTCCTGTTACGCCGTTTTGTTTCCATGAGCCATTGCCACCATCACCACTAGTAGTAAAACCAGAGGTGGGAATATTTGTCGCTGCTGCGAAAGTTGCCGTACTAGCGATTAAGTCAGTGGTTGTTAATTGATAAGCAAATGCTTCCGCCGTGGTTGCTGCATTTTCTGCCGCCGTTTGAGCTGCGACACAATCAGCAAGGATAGCTTGAAACTCTATCAATTCAGCGCTTGATACTGGCACAAGAGCATTCAATAGTTCAGGTATGCTAGTTGCTGGATTTGATCCGTTAACCGTCGCAACGCCTAAGTTTTTAAATTGCTGCGTACGAACGTCTTTATACTCAACTAACACTAAGCCGTATTGTAAAGGCAGCGAATAAGTCCCAGCAGGGTTGACAGTAATTAAAGAAACTGCGCTCTCTACAGTTTCACCAGTAGTGCTTTTATGTGTAAACCTTATTTGATCGCCAACGGCTAAATCTCCATTAGGATCTAAAAGCGTACCTGATAATGTAATAAATGCCATTGTTATTTATTCCTATAAAGATTAGTTACGTAAGCGATAGTCACCACTTTTTCAACTTCTGATTTAATGTCGATATCTTGCTTTTTATTAAGGCTTTGTTTTATTGATGCTATTTCGTTATTAATTAAAGGCAACTCTTTGTTGTGATCAACATGCTTAACTGGCTTATTATCTGCAATTAACTTATCAACTCTTTTGCTTAGTGCCAAAATATCAATAGAATAATCAACTTGAGTAACAGGTTTTTTATTCTTTAATACTGCAATTTCTTTATTTAAACTTTCGTATTTGTCAGTTATATCTAAAAGCTTTTTACTTAACTCTTTATTGATACCTTCGAGTATTGAAATACCTTCGCTGTAATCAATTGGCTTGGGTGGCTTCATTGATCTAATCTTTTTTAATTCAGACTCAATTCTATCTAACTTTTCTAGTAACGTTTCGCTCATTGTGTGACCTTACTTTTTAATTTTGTTAATTGTAACATATTAGTGATCGCCGTTTCCGTTGATGTATCTTGCAGGTGTATCACCAAAAAATGTAACTGTTGCGCCACTATCTACAACACCACTACCAGCCGCACCACCTACCGCGTTGTTATTAGCTCCAGCTAAACCCCAGCCTGAACCAGTTCCATCTATCTCACCATTCGAGCCAGTATTGCCCTCGACAATGACACCATCTATAGCCCTCCCAGCAATGCCACCAGTACCAGCGCTTCTACCATCCCCGCCATTGCCACCGTTGCCAGTGACATAATTTGGAGCTGTACCAGTATGATTAAAGCCACCATCGCCGCCACTAGGCGCACGTATATAGCCATCAGCAACAGGGAAAGCCACTGAAGGAGTTGCACCGCTAAAGTATATGTCAGTATCAACACCATCAGCATTGTAAACTATGCCGCCAGCCGTACCATTTACAGCAGGAAAGAAACTAAACAAGCCTGAACTTTCTTCGTATAGAACATCTTCACCCCTTCCACCATTACCGCCCGTAGCTTGACCATCAAAACCATTAACAAGAATTATCGTTAACTTAGATCCAACAGGAAAGCTACCAGCACTAATTGATGTGTCACCAGATGAATAACTCCCATCAAGAATAAATGTTAAATCTACAGCCTGTGAAGGTGCGCCACCAAGTATAAATAAATTAACCTCACCTAAAGGAGAATCTAAAACTATTTCTGAGCCGCTATTGAATGCAGCCTCATACGACATGGTTTTTACATCGTAAGTCCTGCCAGCTTTTCCATACTTAGGGTTTATTTTTAATATTTGAGCGCGTACATTTCCTGATACAACACCACTTGGGCCTTGGTCAACGGTTGTAACTAAATCAACAACATCACCAGTGTTAAAATTTAAAGCTCTTTCTTCTACTTCAAAACTCCTGATGTAAGGCGTGAATTTAAACCTGCTAACATACCTTTGAGTTAATAAATCAGCAGCATCTTTTGTTAAAAGAAAATTATTATCAAATTGCTTATCTTTATGCTTTCCGTAAAACGCTGGAGTAGCCAAGATATTATCGGCAAACTGACTGCCTTTTTTATAACTGCCTATATCATCACTACTGGTTAGGTTTCTTTTGTCATATAAAACCAAGGCCCTAGATGCTCTAATTGACTCACTAGGTGATTTACTTATAGTGTTTGAGTTTATTTCCTTGCCTTCAGTAAGCGTAGCGGTTGATTGCTTCCATACTGAAATCGCCGACAATTTAACTAAGTTTTCAGTAGTAGAGAACCATAGGTCCATTAAGAACCCTGTAAGTATTCTATTTAATACGCTGTTCACGCTTTCTGACTCAGTATGCAAAGTGTTGATCTTATCTAATGGATGCCACTCCGCAACCTCTGCCGCCCATTCTGCCGCGGGTATTAAAGAAACATCAAGATCGCTATCAACTAAAACCTTAGTTATTAGGGTGTCAATAGTTTCATCATCTGATAAGTCGCATATAAATACTTCATCTCCTGCATCGTGTTCGCTTGCTACTGTGCGTGTTAATAAGACGGAAGACGTAGGCGCGTAAAATGCACCACCCCTACTAGCGACGTTTAGTGTTGCGGTAGCAGTTAAGTTATTTGATACGCTTATAACCTGCATTATCTCGTCACCAATACGAACAAATACAGCCGCAGAGTAATCCGTTTCAGCGTCAACAGGTATGCTAGTTACTGATATAGCAACATCTAAACGAAGTACACCGCCTGTATTTATGGGCCATGACTTATCATCTAGGTTAGCAACTGAAATGACATCTTTGCATTCTAGCGACCAATTACCTGACTTAGCATTTAGTTTGAAAGCGCTTGAGTTGTAATATCTAGACTGTGCGCCATTAGCTAAATCAACTGAACCATCTGGCTGCACTCGATAAAGTTTAAGCCTTACGTCTCTGTTTTCAAATATCTGTCTTTCTTCCCACTTACCGAAAAACGTACCTTGGTTTTTTACCGTATCAGTTACACCTGGAGCTCCAATGTTTGGATCTTGTTTTGTAAAATCTTTAAATGTTATTGATAAACTTCCTCTTGCAGATAATCCATTACCAGGCTTTAACTCTGTAGTATTTTCTCGTATTGCAGTAATACAGCGATAAATTGGCTCGCCGTTTATGCTTGGCAATATAGGCGCGTTTTCATTCGTAAAGTAATAAGTTTTATATTCATTAGCCCATGCTTGGTCACATGTTAAAGGAGTGCCAAAGCCACCAGCGCCCGAAACAGTACAAGCGCCAGTAATGACGGGCAAGTCTATTTCAAACACTTCAAAGTGCCGTTGAACTCTCATGTCTTGAGTTGCTAAAAAAGTACTCATGATAAAATCCCATTAAAACACGTTAACTTTAAAGTAATAACGTCTAGAGTAGGTGTTAGCGGGTGCGACTTAACGCTAGATACTGGGTCGTAACAAATGTAACTAGACTCAGGCTTGTCTTGAAACTCTTTTATAAAAAATGGCTCCTTAAATGCGAAGTCAAGAAACACTTGCCAGGGCCCCTCTGTAAATGATGCCAATTGATTTGGTAATGAAAGCGTGCCAGGCAAAGGTTTAGCTGTTTGTATTGAAGATATTGGCGCACCCTCTAATGTACTATTGCTTCTTTGTGTTACGTGCCTATTAAGCCAATTACGAGCATAACCCGCCTGCTGGCCTGTTTGTATAGCAAGGTACTGACCAGCAGCAATAAAACTAACAGTCATTTGGTAGTTGTTCGGCACAGTAATAAACTTAACAATTAAATCGGTAAAGCTCATTTCAGGAAACGTAAACATTATATTATTGTTTCTAGTTATTGTGACCGTATCAATCAAAGTAACGTTATCATAAAGCTCTATGGTTGCTGTGGCTGGAGTTGCTGCCGTATGTCCTGAAATAGCAACATAGCTAATATTACTTTGTGCACCATAGCTCGCCTGAAAATCACCGATTGCAGTACCGCAAGTGTAATTTAAGGAATGATCAGGATCGGATATATTTGCCGCAACTTCACCCGTCCCAGCATCCGTAAGCGTTGGAACTACGTCAATTAATACATTTGATGTCGAGATTGCTAATTCAGCCATTATGTAAACCTTCCTTCTGACATACCTTTATTTAAAGCTTCAGCAATAGCGTTAACTAAATCATCGCCTGTATCTGAACCAAATGTTATTGTTTGTTGAGTCGAGCCCCCAGCGCTTGAATCAGTTAAGTCTAATGATGATGTTTGCTCTTGAAAGTCTTGTTGTGGTGTATCGCTTGATGATTGAGAAGATGAAATGCCAGATATCCCACTGTCACCACCACCAGCAAGGCCACCTATAGTTGTAGCAGCTATTGCCGCCATACTTATATTGCCAGCAGTTTGTACCTTTGCAGATAATATGCCTGTAGGGTCTATGGTTAAAGCCTTTATACTAGCCGCTTGAGTGTTAACAAATGTTTCTGACAATGCCAAAGCCTGACTGCCTAAAAACAAAGCTTTGCCTATTCCTTCACTTTGTCCAAGCACAGAGCTTGCAATAGACATTAGAGATTGAACGTTTTTTCTTTCCAATGATTGCTCTGTTTTTTGCCTTTTTTCATCAATGGATATTTTTGTTTTTGCTGAGCCTTCAGCTATTTTTTTCTTTTCATTTTCGTAAGCTTCTAGCCTTTCAATGGCATTATCAAAAAACTCTTGTTCTAACTCTGCTTTTAAATCATCGTTATCGCCAATTATTTCAAGCTCACGCTCTAGCTTAGTTACAAGTAACTCTTCTTCACTTGCGAACCTATCAGCAATAGCTTGTATTTGATCACCTGTGCCAGTTCCAGTATCAATATCTTCGCCAGTTTCGCCGCCAATCTCTCCGCCTTTTAATGACCTAGCATCTTCAAGCGCTTTGTTTTGCTCGTTAAGCACTACAAGTTGATCATTTAACTCTGCAGTCCTAACTCTTTCAGACTCAATTGCTTCTTCTACCTGCTTTTGTTGATTAACGTTAAGCGCGCCGCCATCCCTCGAGTAGCTATTGTAGGAAGCTTTTAAGTCATTAAGTGTTTTTTGAGACTCTACAATTCTCAGTTGAGATTCTTGGATTTGAGTATTAACACCAGCAATAGAGCTAATATTCTCAGCATCTAAAAATGAATTTGCAAAATCAATAATTGTTTGTGTTGCATCAGGAACGATATTGATAACATCGTTAAAAAAATCATCCATAACAGGCGCTAACGATGCGCTAATTGCTGTTGACGCATTACCTATTTGAGTAGTCATTAATTCGAATGAGGTGCTAACCTCTTTTAATTTCTCAGCTTGAACGCCTGTGATTTGTAAGGAATCATTAACATCGTTAAATCTTTTCTTTAGCTTATCTAATTCATCGGAATTACTAGCAAACAAAGGCTGTAACTTAGATAAATCGTTACCAATGGACTCTAACGCAAAAGTCATGTCAGAGGCGCTAATCTCTGCCTTTTCCATCTCTGAAACCATTTTACCAATAACCTCTTGCGATGACATAGTGGTAAATTCTTGTGCCGCTTCTCTAGCTTCTTCCTTTGTTAACTTTAAAGTGTCGGCGTAATCTTGAAACGCACCTGTTCCAGCAATGCTAAATTCAGCCACTTTGTCGGAGATATCTTTTGATATATCAGCTATCTGTTCGGCATTAACGCCATACTGACTAGTGGCAAATGATAGCGCTTGAAAATCTTCCGCTGATGTTTTTGCTTGATTAGATAGTAACTCTAACGCCTTTCGGTTTTTGGCTGACAATAGAACCATAGCGCTAATTGCTGCGTTAACAGCCAGAGCGCCTTTAGCTAAGTTAAGGAGTCCACCACCAACCTTTTTGCCAGTTTCAGACATCTTGAATAGTGATTTGTCGGCTTTGTCTGTCTTGCCTTCAAACTCATCCATTCTTTTTTCTGATGCTCTTAACTTTGCATCTAGCTTCTGAGTCTGAGCGTCAAGCAATACAATTAATTCTTCAGTAGCCATTCTTTCGATGCTCCGTTTAACTGTCTTTGGTAATTAAGCATTATGCTTGTGTCGATGGCTTCGTTATCTTCGTTATTTAATAAATGAACTATATCAATAAAGTCTAACTTCCAAGCTTCCGAAGGCGAAATATTAAGCTGACGAACACAAAGCCTGAACAAGCCCCAGTAATCATGAGGAGCTTGTTCGCCTTTTTCTATCCCGCCTAAGTACCCGCTTTTTTTTTAGGTAGGTTTTTATTCATGTATTCGTTAATTTCTAACGCTGTATTATACATGACCACCGACCACGGCTCTGATAAATCATCAGGGCGATCACTTAATTGCCAACTTACCTTATACGTACCGTCTTCAATTTCTTTGAGTTCAACGTCAGGATTTACGGCGGCTATTATTGAGTGTAAAGCATAGTTAACTATTTCTCTCGTATAAAGATGGCTATATATTTGCATTCGAGTAATTAGATTAACGCCTTCAGTTTCAAAGGATGCTTTTATATAGTCACCAAAGACAGTCAACAAATCCAATCCTGTTTTATCAGTAAAGTATTTGTGAGCGCCTTCGGTTATTTTCCATTCATACTTTATATAGCATAAGTGGATCATTAAACATCAGCCGCCGCAGTAATCGCCACAACTCCACTAGAGCTAAATGATAATGATGTCTTGCCAGCTTCACCATGACCTAAACTGTCGCTTAATGCGTTAGGAGTAAACAAACCAGTAAATGACTCATCAGTAACCGCACCTGAACCCACATAAGTTAACGTGTAAGTATCTTGTGTGCCGACAAAAGTATCAGCGCGAGTGCTACGAAACTCAGCGTCGTTATTGTAAACGAATTCGCCAGCAAAAACGTGTTGCTTACCTGACAGCTCACCATTGAGATTGGTCACGTTGTCTTGATATGATTTGTTACTAATGGGAATTAATGCACCCGCGAAAGTATGCGTGAACGCACCCTGACCAACGATTACACCTGAACTATTTTGTACTACTGTATTAGTAGTGTTAATTTCACCAGCCATGTTTATTTCTACCTTGTGCTAAATGTTAAATAATTAATTGATATGTCACGCTTAACGAATGACTCTACTTCTATTTCATCGCCTACAGTAGACTCTAAAATACTTACCGTCTGCCCATTATACACATTACTGCTATTATAATAAAACAGAGCTTTTACGCTGTCGATTGCTGCTAGTTGTGATACGCCATAATCACCGATATCTTTAGGTGTAAAAACACTAATCTGATATATGCCCCTTTCTTCATTTGATGATGCGTAAGTCTTGCCCATGCTTTCCTCTGTTGCTGGTATTGTGTACTCAGCAATCCAAAGTGATTTATTAGCAGGATCAAATAACTCAGGCGCATCTTGGAAAGATGTATCATCATTAGGAACTAAAGCACCAGCCGTTAACATTTCAGACAATGCCATTTTTGTTTTTAATAAACTCATAGTGACCTTATTTTATTAGCCATAGCTATTAATGTTTTTCTAACCCAGCCGTTTGGGGCTTGCTTACTAAACCCGTCAGACGAAAGCTTTTGATAAGTATTGCCTTTTACTCTCGTTCCTTTTTTAACTGGATTAGGAAAGCCGCCATATTCAAGCGTATTTATATTTGGTTTATTGTTCGTGTAAAATATCTGTTTGTTCATTACGAACTTGGGCATTTTACGTAACTGTCTAATTGATGCCAAGCCGTTAGATTTACTGGTCGTTGTTTGTGAAGACGGAATACCAACAGATAAAAACCAGTTATTTTTAGTTAAGCCTGAAGTTGATGTTGTGCCTTTTGGTAACTCGCTTTGTGTTAGTCCAACTGGAGTACCTTCCATTATATTAAACAGGCCACCAATAAAAACACCTCTTACGTTATCGTTTATACGAATGTAAGCGTCTTCTGTCATTTTATTAACCTTCTCACGACCTAGTAACGGCATTATTTTAACCTTACTTGTGGAAGGTAAGCCAATGTATCAGATGTTGGAGCTATAACGTTAATTGATACTACATAGTACGCCAATGAGCCCTGTGTGATTGTATCACCTTGCTTGACTACGTTTACATTGTCACAAATCAACCTTCTATCGCCAGCAAGAATATTTATATCGAAATACTTAGCGTCGTAATCAATAAAGATAGCGTTAACTAACTCAACTGTTGAAGATGTTGTTGTGCCGGGATTAGAAGGAGTACCCGATGTAGTTGATTTTTTAACTAGGTACACTTTATCGCTAGTAGGTGAACCAGTTTTAACCTGCGCCCGCTTCAAGCCAGCTTTAATTCGCTTTTGTATCTGTGCAGCGCTCACCCTAAGAACCCCATACTTTCACGGTGCAATCCACCACCATTTAAACCGGCGTTAGTGTAAGGTTTTAATACCCTCGATACCGCTGGCATTTGTGCAAGTGTTGGAGTGCTTGAGCCTGATTGATATGACTCAGAGTAAGCACCGTTACCTACACTAAAGCCTGCTAAATTTGCGCTATCTTTAACCGCGTTAGTATCAACACCATCGTTAATAGAAAAAGACGCTAACATTTGAGCGTTTTTAAAGTCTTGTGGTATCTCGTTGTTGCCAACAGCAGCATCATAAGCAACCATATAGTTGCGAGGCATAATGCCAGTCTGTGTTTGAGGCGTTACGCGTGAGCCTTGTAATTGCTGCTCATAAGTAAAGTTAAGGAAGTCGTAAGCATTAGCAAGATTAGCCTCTCTATCTGGCTGTGTAGCTGGAACAGAATAGCCTTTTAGTTTTGCGTAAGCTTTGTATTCATCATCAGTTACAAAAGAGTTAGCATTGGCCACGATTGAACCATCTTCGATAATTAACTGTGTGCCGATAGCTACAACGATTTGATCTAAGTTACCTAGCTCTCTAGATGTTATGTCAGAGCCTTTAACACTTAATGCGTCAAACCTTTTTATTGTTACGAATATCTTGCCGACCTCTAAAGTATCGGAAAGGTTTAATGATAACTGAGTATCAGAATCAACGATAACAATAGTTGGGTTTAGTAATTTAGTGTAAACCTCATCACCAAAATAAACCTTGATATCTGTAGCTGTAGATAAAAAAGCCCCGTTAAAGTTTAATACAACTAAGTTGTCAGCGTTTGCTATTGCTAAGTTTTGAGACATAAAAAAAGCCTTATTAAATATATAAGGCTAGTTTAACATAAATGGTAGGATTTAAAAATAAACGTTGCTATACGTAATTATAGCCCTGTAATTTATAAACCACTGCGATTGCACTGGGCGCGTCCTCAAACCCAAAAGCCAATAAAGCGGCGCTTGGTCTGGTGTGTATCAGTAAGCCGTTATTAACTCCTGTCGATGGATCGTTAGGATCTCCGCCCACTGAGCTTTTAGCCCAAACATTACGAAGCTTTGCACCTGCTGGGATAAATATAGGTGCAATATCAAAGAATATATTGATCACTTTATCATTATCTATTCGCCTATTTACTGAGTTACCTTGCGGGATCCAGGTCACGCCGTTATCTATAGACAATTGAGCTTGAAAAAAAATCTCTGAATTTCCAGGGGTTGTATCTCTAGCGATTTGAAAGTTTTGTTTAACCATGTACGGACCAGTCTTGTTTACCGTTACAATTCCAGTAGAGGCCATAGTTACAAGCCCTTCTGGGTCACTCCCTCCTGAGCCAAGTAATACTGTATCGAAAGCATCTAATCCAGCACCTGCCTGTGTTGTTAAATCAACAAATCTTGTAGCCTCCACGTAGTAAGGTTTATTTAAAAGCTCAGTGTGTATGTTTTCGAGTAGTTCATTTCTAATACTCATGATTAATTCCTTATGCGGCTAAAAGCCAGTCTTGTAGAAGTTGATTTCTATTGTTTGGATTTGTGACAGTGCCGCCAGCAGCGATAACTATCTGTGCGAGTAGTTCATTCATAGTTTTCATTATATTCACCTCATGGTTATTATATCATTTTAAGCAATAAAAAAAGCCTCAAATTAATGAGGCTTTTATTTAATCTTCTTTCTTAACTTTTTGCTTTCGTTTTACTTTAGGTTTTTCCTGCTCTACTGGAGCGAAACGACTATCAACTATTTTAAATCCTTTGTCGTTCCACTCTTTTTTATCAGCAGTAGAGCATGGATGATCTAAATACTTAATCTCCATGCTCATTCACCTTATAAGTCAGCGTCAGCTACAGTTAATGTACCAAGAGAGTGCTTAGTGCTTGTTACTGCGATATCCCAGTTAGTACCTGTAAACAATTCAGCATCTAATGGAGAAGCACCGCCGTTAGTAACATCCCATGCGTAACCTTTAAGGCTAAGTCCAAATGTATAATCAGCTTGCCAAGTAGTCTCAATACGAGTCTGACCGTTAGTTGTGTCCATGTTAGTGATAATATCACCAGAGTTAGAAACAACAATACCGCCTGCAGTAATTGATAAAACCTTAGTCTTGTTCGGAGTGCCTGCAACATATAGTGCTGGAATATCTGAAACAACCATGATTTTACCAAGAATGCTAATAACAGTAACATTAGATGAAACGAATAATTGCTCACCGTTAGCTAATGCTTTATCTGTTAATGACTCAGAGCCACTTGAGTGCATAACGTCACACACTAACATG
>TARA_R110000772_G_C13309102_1_pt1 | contig 12451 bp, 10 predicted proteins | sample TARA_R110000772 | Tara Oceans TARA_R110000772 (sample SAMEA4397948) | marine metagenome | biome: Polar Biome; feature: [SRF] surface water layer (ENVO:00010504); material: water (ENVO:00002006), including particulate matter (ENVO:01000060) such as... | depth 5 m | reverse complement strand
CATGGCGTATTATCGCAAAATTCCAGACTTATTCAGAGTATCCTTAGCACAGTATAATCGAAGTGTTACCCAAAGCTTATAGTGCCGCCAAATCCGCCCCAAATGAAGAATCACAATGAATTCACGCCGGTCAGGCTCTGAATATCCCCAGGACGGAGCCGTTTTCGTCGCCACCAATACAAATCCCACCGGACGGCAGAACAGCTACATCGGAGAACGGTAGCAATGGTCCGGGCATCAAATCTGCTATTCCGGGCAAGGTATTAGCCCTGAGCGTGCCGCTCATACCCACGGGCAGGTTGTCGGCAATCGACGAAATATCCCCGGTTGAACAACAGATTTCCACAAGACTGTGACTGCCCCGATCCACCACGTATAACGAGCCGTCGGCTAAAGCGATACCCTGGGGCCGAGAGAAACCTTTTGCCAAGGTTTCAAATCTACCCTCATCCGGCCGCAACCGCTTTACGGTGCCATCACCTTCATCACTGACATAAATCACTCCGGTTTCATCGCTGCACAACCCGCAGGGAATACTAAGCCCCGCAATGCGACGGGCGCTGCCGTCGGGCTTAAGCTCGACAATAGCACCTGCGCCAGACTCCGCAGCATAGATATTGCCGTCGTTAGCGACACAGATACCCATCAGTCGGTCAAACTCCGACCCCAGAATGTCGGCCTCAGTGCCGGGAGCATATCGTGCAATGACGCCCGCACTGTTGGTAAAAAGCGCACTGCCGTTTTTGTCGATGGCCACACCCCTGACATAACCGGGAAAACCGTGCTGTAGAAGCATGGCGGGGCGGCGCAACAACCCCTGGTCGGTGACTGTCGCCATACTCATGCCGTCGGCGATGAGGAGATTGCCATCGGCTGCCACTGCCAGACCAAAAGGCCCCAGCATACCGCCACTGACCAGAGCGTTGGCTTCAGCCCCGAAGGTGACCTCTGTGATACTGCCGTCAGTAAAGTGAGAAACAAAGAGACGGCCATCATCGGTATAGGCGAGATTATCTATACCAAAAGCAACCTGACCCAATCGGGTTTTGTGTCCGGTTTTAACATTGAGGCCCGTAATAACGCCGGTACCCGACTCTACGATAGTGAGTAAGCCGGAGGGGCTGAATTTTACAGCGGTAGGAATATCATATCCGCCTGCGACTTTCTCTGCGGTGCCGCCGGCAATGGCAACACGCCAGATTTCCCCCAGCGGCACCAGGGGAAAGTACAGATAACCATCGGGCCCCACACTGAGCGCATTGGGCATCATTAAATGCGTAGCGATAACCCGGGGCGGCGCGCCATCCGGATAGAGTTCAAGGATACGTCCTTCCGGATTAAATTCGCTCATAAAAATGCGATCGTTATGCACCACTATGCCGTTGGCAACCGGCACGTGCTCGGCAATAACCTGGACATCTCCATTTGGTCTCAGAGCACTGACTCTGGCGCTCATCACTTCTGTAACAAAAAGATTGCCCCGGGAATCGAAGGCCAGATCATCGGGGGCCACGATAGCTCCGTCAGCAGGGGATACTATTTTTGAATCGCCGCCGTCGAGGTTGACCGCGCTTATCTGGCCGCCAAATGCCTGGGCCACATAGAGATGGTTATCGCTACCCATACGCAATCCGTTAGCACCTACTAGACGCGTCCCTTCAATCAGGGTACGGGCATGCCAGCCGGGGGCCAATCGCGGGCTGAGAGCGGATTCTCCATAGCGATCAGTGGTCATACACACCTCTTTTATTGTTATAAAAACGTCAAATACACAAGCTCAGGGCTGGTTCAGCCCCTTTTGCTAAGCATCCAGAACCAGTCTTGGTGATTTGGCACGGGAACAGCACACCATAATAAACTTATTTTCATCCCGCATTTTACCCCTGAGAAACGAATCCCGGTGATCCGGTGTGCCCTCAATAACCCGGGTCATACAGGTGCCACAGGTGCCTTCGTCACAGGATCTGGGAATATAAAAACCCGCCTTCTCAACAGCATTGGCGATAGACTCGTCCGCCTCCACCTTCAGAGTAACCCCCGATTGCTGGAGCACCACCTCGAACGCAGTATCCTCGCCCTCCGGCGTTATTTCTACTGGCTTGAAGCGCTCCAGATGCAGTGACCCTTCCGGCCAGCTTGCACATTTTTCTTCGACGGCTTGCAGCAAACGCTCCGGCCCACAGCTGTAAATCAGGCAATTGTCCCTGGGGGTTCCCAACCATTTTTGTAGATCTATGAGCCCGGTTTCATCTTCGGGACAGAATTCCACCTTATCCCCATAGACTGAAAGTGCCTCAACGAAGGCCATGGAATTTCGAGTGCGGCCACCGTACACCAGTTTCCAGGGCTTGCCGCTTTTTTCCACCGCACTGATCATGGGAATTATGGGCGTAATGCCAATACCACCTGCAATGAAAATATATTCTGCGGCCTCCTCCATGGGAAAGGCATTGCGGGGGCCTTTGATGGTGAGCTTGTCCCCTACACGCAATTTGGTATGCAGCGCCTCGGAACCACCCCGGCTTTGAGGTTCTCTCAAAACCGCGACTTTCAACGTTTCACGATCAGCGGGATCACCACAAAGGGAGTACTGCCTGACAAGCTCCGATTTGTCATCAATTACCAGATCTATATGGGCGCCCGGCGTCCACTCAGAAAAACGACCCCCTTCATCGTGTTTCATTACGATGGAGATCACGCCCTCAGCTTCGTAAATAATGTCGCTGACCTGAACAGGAATACCGTAAATGCGGCCCTGGGAAAGGGGCTGGGTGGCAGAAAATTCAGTCATGATTAAAACTCCAGTACTCTGGTAGCTTGTTTTGCCACTGCTGTATCGCCAACATAAACCGAGTCCCGCAGAACCATTCGGCGATAAAGATTTGAAAGTAGATTACGGCATTCCGCCACCTTAGAATCACTGCCATCCAAGCCGGTCAGCCGTTCCTCGATTTCGCAGACGAGAGCCTGCAATGCCAGATTGGCCTGGCTGGCGCGGGCGAGATCCGGATCGTTGATGCCTTCCATTGCCTGACCCTCTCCGGCGTCGGCCAATTTCGGTCGCAAGTCGGCAAGCAGAGAACCATGGCACGATCCATCCAGCACATCGAATACCTGATGCAGCGTACCCAGCATGTCCTCATTGTCTTTATGAACATGGGCGTGATAGAGATCCCAGGTGCGTTGCAGACGCTTGATCACGTGTATCGCCGCTTTTAATTGGCGGTACCCGGATCCACGTTGCAGTTCAGGTAATACCGCATCAGTTAAGGTGGCAGATACTGCGCTGAGCAGTTTTCCCGGATTAGGCAGCAGCATCGGCCACCTCCCAGTTCTCACTGTCAATCCATTCAAAGCACAGGCGCAGACACTCGGGAATTTTTGCTGCCCGATCAGCGTGCCGCATATTGCTCGATTGCCCGCTTGCGACAGAGTGAGAAGCCGTCACCGAGATGGCCGCAAACTTCATTTCGCTGAAAATACGGTAGAAAATCAGATTACGCCGGCTGGATTTTCGCCCAGAATGTTTTTCGTACAACACCATAAATTCGTCGAGGCTTAGAAATTTTTCCGGGCTCCACAGGGCACGATAAATCCAGGCTATATCTTCAAGCGGGTCGCCAATATGAGCCATTTCCCAGTCGAGAAGAGAGGTAATGCCCTTGGCATCGTAAAGAAAATTACCGGGTCTCAGATCACCATGAACCAGACTTAATTTTGCCGGCTCCGGGGCATGTTGCTTCATCCAGCTAAAGAGATATGCCATTGCCGGCAGAGGTTCCTGGCGATGGCGGATAAAGGTGTTCTCCCATTCCTCAATCTGGGCGATGACCGCGCTTTTTGCGGAATTGCCCTCAGGATGCAGGCCCGTCTGGGCCCAGTCAACATTGTGCAAAGCGGCAGTAATCACAGCCAGCTCCTGGGTGAGCTTAAGGGATGAACCTCCTGTTTGATCCTTTAAAAAAGCAACGGCATCCGCTTTGCCCTCTACCCTTTCCATAATGATGGCGGGACCACCGGTCACCGATCCCTCAACGTCGAGAGCGATTGCAGCGGGGGTACGAAGCCCTTTACCGGTGAGCCCCTTGAGCACCCCGAATTCCATTTCGATATCTGTGTCCACATGACGCCCCGGAACCTGACTCAGAAAAATACAGGGGAGACTATGGTCGACACCCTCTTCCTGCCAAGCCAGCTCAAAGGACCAGGCCTGCCGGGCATTGCCACCAAAGGTGCGCTGGAGATCCGCCAGCCGAATATCCATCGCCCGAGGCATTGCTTTTTGCAACACCGCCAGGATTCCCTCTGCCAGTTTTTGAAGATCACTCATAAAACAACTCAACAGTAAAATTCACAGGACAGCACAACCTAGCGGAATCCCGCAGAGACTCTCAGCACCTCGCCTGATATGGCGTCGGATTGGGGCTCAAGAAAAAAGGCAAAACCCTCGGCAAGATCAGCCGGTGTTGCCAGATGACCGAGGGCAGTGATGGCGATATGGCGATCTTCGAAATCCTTACCAAAGGTCTGTTTAACCTTGTCGCTTTTCACCAGCCCCGGGGCGATACAGTTGACCCGAATACCTTTAGGGCCAAGCAGCAGGCTCAGTGTTTGAGTGAGAGCGACCACTGCAGCCTTGGCGGGGTTATAGGCGAGATCCCCTAATTCGTGGTGATTGGCAAAGGCCGCCATAGAAGCGGTGTTAACAATCTTGCCATAGCCTTTCTTTTCAAAGTGTGGCTCTGCGTGCTTTGACATCAGCAATGCAGTATCAACATTCAGGGCAAAAGTTTGATGAAAATAATCCAGATCGCAAACCGACAGCGGAATGTCCATGGATGCACCGTGAATATTTACCATGCCACCGCAAACATTGGCGACACCATGAAGATCGCCATAGGTATCCAGAGCCATTTCTACAACGCCCTTGGCCGCCGCCTCGCCGGTAATATCAGCGCGAATTGTCGCCAGTTTGCCGGGCAAATGACTGCTGCGCTCTGCCAATGCATCCAGACGGCGCTGGCTGATGTCTGTACCCACAACATTGGCGCCGGTCTTGAGCAGACGCTCTGCAGTTGCTCCACCAATACCACCGGCCGCACCTGTGACAATATAGGTTCTGATTGAATCAGTCATAAATTTCCTTAACGATTAAACGTGAGAAAGTGGATCGAAATTTGGAGGACGTTTTTCCTTCAGGGCACTGAGTCCCTCTTTGGCTTCAGGGCCGGTAAACCCCAGAATGCCAAAGGCCAGAGAGGCCTCAAAAGAAGGCCATGCGGAGCGAATCCAGTTATTCAGGGCTATTTTGGTAAAGCGAATCGCTTCCGGGGCGCCCTTTGCCAGACGGGTGGCTACAGAAAGCGCCCGCTCCATGACTTCATCCGGCTCTACCGCCAGACTGACCAATCCCATGCGTTCCGCCTCTTCACCGGTGACCGGTTCATTGAGCATCAGGAAATATTTGGACTTCGCCATGCCCACCAGCAGGGGCCATATAGCCACGGCATGATCGTCTGCGGCTACCCCGAGAGAGGTGTGGCCGTCCACCAGCTTGGCCTTTTTACTGGCTATCGAAATGTCCGCCAAGAGCGCAACCGCCAAACCGCCACCGGCGGCCGGGCCGTTAATGGCGGAAATAATAGGCTTGCCGCAAGCCAGCATATTTTCAACAAGCTGGCGACCGTCCTTCCACATTTTCATGCGGAAATGGTGGTCGTTAATAATGTCGTCCACCATGTCAAAATCGCCCCCGGCGGAAAACGCTCTGCCCTCGCCGGTAACGATAACCGCATTGACATTGGTATCCTCGTCAATCAGACGCCAGATTCCCCCCAGATCATGATGGAGTTCGTAATTCATCGAGTTCATTGCGCCGCGACTGATAGTGATCCGCAAAACGCGCTCCACGGGCCAGTCCAGCTTCAGGCTGGTATATTCCGGATAGATGACGCTTCCCATCAGGCGCTCCTTGCAATGGCTTCTTTCGGCATGGATGAGAAGTCATAACTGGGGAAATTTTCCGCCAGTTCTTTTTCTACTTCATCGAAATAACCTGCTGCACCGCCAAAATAAAACAGCACGGAGTGGGGTTTGCCGGGGACATTGGCGCCCATAAACCAGGAGCCCTGCTTGACGGCGTCTTTCATCAGTGTTTTAGAAATGAGCTCAGACATCAATTTGCCCCAGGCTTCTACAGCCTCAGGTTTCGTATCTACGCGTTCGTAGTTATGAGATTCCATATATTGCAGCATTTTGCTGATATAGCTGACGGCAATTTCAGTCACCGGCGGCACATTGGAAAACGGCGTCTGAGGGCCGGTAAGAATGAACATATTGGGGAAGCCATCAATGGTAATTCCCAGATGGGTTCTTGGACCATGCTGCCATTTTTGAGCAATGGTTTGACCGCCAACTCCCTGAACATCGAGATTCATCAGGGGGCCCGTCACCGCGTCGTAACCCATGGCGAAAATCAAAATATCAAATTTATGCTCGGTATCACCGACACGGACACCATCGGGGGTAATTTCGCTGATTGCAGTCTCGCTGACATCCACCAGGGAAACATTGGGCCGGTTGAAACACTCGTAATAGAAATTACAGACAGGGGGGCGCTTCAGTGCGATGGGATACTTCGGACAGAGCAACTCTGCTGTCGCGGGATCTTTTACGATACTGCGAATTTTATTGCGGACAAATTCACAGGCAGCTTCATTGGAACGAATATCCGTTGTGATGTCGCCGAAGGTTTCAAAGATATAGCGGAAGCCACCGGCTTCCCACCCCGCCTCCAGAATCCGCTGGCGCTCCTCATCGTCCACATCGTCATAGAAAATTGCAGAGTCCTCCATTGGGAACGCAAAAACCTGCTTGCGGGTCTGCTCGATAATCTGCTCGAACGACTGTTTTTTACGCAGGTTTTCATATTCATCAACAGGATAATTGCGTCCAGGCAGGACATAGTTCGGCGTCCGTTGAAAGATGGAAACATGTTCCGCCAGTTGGGACACTGCAACCAGAATCTGAACGGCGGTGGAGCCACTGCCGATAATACCGACCCGCTTGCCTTTGAAGTCCACCGGCTCTTTAGGCCAACGGCTTGGCAAGTACCACTCACCCTTGAAACTGTCGATCCCCTTGAAGTCAGGCTTACAGGGCACTTCAAACCATCCCATACCACTAATGAAGTAAGTACAGGTGACGGTTTCGCCCTTGTTAGTGGTGATATACCAAAGGTTTTCTTCTTCGTTGTAATGAGCCGAGGTAACTGCGGTATTAAATTCCATATGCTGACGCAGATTCAGGCGATCCACCACATAAACCATGTACTTCTGCACCTGCTCCCAGGTAGGCATACGTTCAGTCCAATCCCACTCATCATTGAGTTCTTTAGAAAAGAAGAAACAGTAGCCCCAAGACTCTGTATCGGTTCTGGCACCGGGATATCGATTCCAGTACCAGGTACCGCCGACATCGCTGCCCTGCTCGAACACTTTGTAACTCCGCCCCAGTTTCTCCAATTCGTAGGAGGATCGAATACCGGCGAAGCCCGCACCTATGATCACCGAATCAAAATGAATAGAAGACGCCTGCTGTTGTTCCTGTGCTTTGGATGTAGACATTTTTTCCTCTCTTATAATGCAGTTAGGATCGACCGCCCTGAACTCCAGGTTTTAGGTCACTCAACCCTGGCAATCATTGTAAAGACCAGTAGCCGACCAATCTTTTCAACCCACGCATGGCATTGGTCATCATAGGGAAATTCCGGAAACCGCAAGCATCACGTTGCTTCCCGCAGCCCTCCAGCCCGCTTTTTGGGCAGCCGCTATTAACCATAAGATGATCGTTTGCCCGACATAATTGCAGTCATACATGCGAGTATCCGCTCGCTTCAACAAATTTATCAATGTAGCCAGTTGATGTCAACATGCCATCTGGTGTTCTTTGTGATACACGTTATGTAGATTTTTTTCCATTTTATACAGTAGTTTATGGTCGAACTAGGCCTACCAGCCACATACAGCAAGGGGCGAGAGATAAGCAGACACAATCGCAACAACATATGCGAGCGATTACTCCACTCGATTCAAAATGACACCTGAAACCTCTGAAGCAGGTCATTCATGATACCCATGAGAATTTCAGTACCTGCCCACAAGATATGAGCGACAGCAGTTTTGGGTGCCACCTTGCCCAGCGGAGCTTACCTATGCCGAAACACCATGGGCTTCCGCAGCGGCATCGACGGACTAACATTACAGGCTGAGTACCGCTTCAGTCTTGATCAGTTCACCGAAAACCTCGTGGCATTCTGGCATCGGTGCAAGGACCGCACCAAGGCAACCTCCCTTACACAGCGCAGGCTGAAAATACGCCTTGAGACCCTCAGTTTACCGTCTACCTTTTAAGCGATTGTTTGCTCTCATTTAGCTAACGAGCGGAGAGCGATCGTAATACGGCTGGCGCAGCCATGCCGCATATACTTCGGGAGGCACGTCAGTTTTTTCCTTCCTTGCAATTGACAAACCGATAAAACACTGCTGATAATATGCGCGAGCATTCGCTCGCTTTTATCTGTAATGGTGAATGGGTCACACTGCCGCAACAAAAGGAGAACGAAAGCTCGCATATTGTTGAAAGCATAAAATGAGAGTAGTGCATAAGAAATTCTCACCGAAAGAATGAAGGATGGAAATAATGAAATACATAAAACTCAGTGATAACCGAGCCTTTACAACTTTGAAAGCCAGTTGTGCCGCCGTGAGCCTGATGGCATTACCCAGTGTCGATGTGGCTGCTCAAGGAGCTTCCCTAGAGGAGGTGGTTGTAACAGCCACCAGAAAAGCCGAGAGCCTCCAAACCGTACCTGTTACGGTATCGGCAATGACAAGCGATGAACTTCAAGCTAGGGGTGTTTTTGATACTAACGATCTGATGGGACAAATTCCCAACCTTCAAATCAACTCTCCGTGGGGAGATAGTCAACCGAACTTCAATTTGAGAGGAGTTGGAGTGGGTAACGAATTTAATGCAAACGTCGCATCCCCTATTGGCGTGTATTTTGATGAGGTGTATGAAGGTTTCCGGGCAGCTCAGGGGGTGCAAATGTTCGATATTGAGCGAGTTGAGGTTGTCAAAGGGCCACAGGGCACACTTTACGGCCGCAATACCACCGGGGGGGCGATTAATATTATCAGTCGCACTCCAGAGCTCGGCGAAGCAAATGGCTATATCACCGCCGGATACGGGAATTATAATCGCAGACGAATTCAGGCTGCGGCCGAAGCCACCTTGATTGAAGACAAGCTCGGCATAAGGGTCGCCGGAACCTGGGTCAAAGGCGATGGCTACATCAACAACCGAAATGCAAGCTACGGGGTAGATAATACGCTTGTTGGCAATAGTGATTTTGCCTCCGAAGACAGTCGCGCGCTTCGATTGATAATCAGGGCTCAGCCTACAGACAACCTTGATCTCACCTTCAAAGCGTATACAGGTGAGGCAAAACCCATTGGGGCGGCACCTTTGCCGGTTTTCATAGACAACCCACTGCTGCCCGCCAACGGATTTAACCGGGATCCGGCATTGGACGATGACGAGGCCGTTAGCTTTCGAGGCGGACGATTTTACAACGAGACAGATGGGGCAGCCTTCACCCTGAAATGGTATTTCAATGAGCAGTGGACTCTTATTAATACCACCGCCTACTCAAAGAACAGTCAGGATCTTTCCATTGATTTCGGAGGTTCCACCGAAACATCCGTCGACTTGGCGTCGGGAAGTGATGTTGGAGATATTGGCTACTCTCATTACGTAGCCGAGAACGAAGCCATAAACCAAGATATTCGGCTAGATTATCAGAATGGGGGGCTGCGCTTAATTATCGGTGCCTACTACGGTTGGGATGAAATTGTTACTGATAATCGAGTAACGTTCAGCGGATATCTCGATGCAGGAATTCCTCCAGGCAGCTTCAACCCGCTAGGCCTATACACAGGACTGCTCCCGTTTCCTCCAAGCTCTTTCGACGCTTTCCAGGATTTTGTTCAAGAAAGAGAATCACGAGCGATCTACTTTGAAGGCAATTACGACCTGACCGAGCGGCTCCGTATGACTTTAGGTGCCCGCTATACCAAAGACGAAAATAGCCTCGATGATTTTTATGCACTTTATCTCGATAGTTCAGATAATCCTGCAGCCTATGCTTACTCCTCTGACATCGATCCGGGCCCAGCTCCCGGGATAATCCCCTTTGATCCCAACACGGCCTTTCTACCAAAGCTTGAGAACGAGGAAAGCAACTGGACCGGCCGAATTATTCTAGATTACGCCATTACCGATGAGATCATGACTTACGCGAGTTACAGTACCGGCTACCGAGCTGGCGCCTACAATGGTCTCGCCATCGCTGGCCCATCTCAGATTTACATTACTGACCCTGAAGAAGTAGATGCGTATGAAGTGGGCATAAAATCTCGCTTTATGAACAATAGACTGCAGCTTAATGGTTCTGCATTTTACTACGACTATCAGGGGCAGCAGCTGCAAGAATCGGTGGGTGCAGCCACTTTCCTGCGGAATCTGGATTCCACTCTCTATGGGGCTGAAGTGGAAGCAATCCTTCAGGCCACGGATCAACTTCGGCTAACGGCTGGCCTCGGGTATCTGGAAACCGAATACGACAAAAACCAGAGTTTATCCGGCATTGATATTGGTGGTAACGAACAGCCGTTTGCACCTAACCTCACCGCAAACTTGGGATCAGAGTATCGCCTTACAGAGATCGCAGACGGTTATCTGGTTATCCGCGGTGACGTCCAGTACAAAGGAGAACAGTGGTACGATCCTTTTAACTCGGAACAGGCGGCCGGCCCCATCAACGAGGGTATCGACAGCTTTTGGCTGGGCAATGCCCGCCTGTCCTACGAAAGCGACAAGTGGACCGGCGCCCTCTACGTGAAGAATATTACTGACGAGTACTATGAGGTTTACGGTATCAACACTGAAGGTTTTTCCTCGAATAACTATTTTATTCGAGGAGAGCCTCGCACCTACGGTTTGGAATTCACTGTGCATTTCTGATGTAGCTTTTTGTGTCGCAGGGACAGCGACAGACCGCTGTCTCGGGGAGTCAAGAAGAAATGAAGGCGTGTATAACAAGGGATGAACAAGTCGACGCGAAGGCAACAACCTTTGCGTCGATGGATTGTTCCGGTTTCCGTGGATTGGTGACAGCAGCTTATCTCCCAGATATGGTGGTGAACAGTGGCACCACTGATACGGAACTCGCGAAGCGCAGTGACTTACGTAAGGTCTTCTCTACCGCGACGGCAATAAAACTCGTTGAAAATCATACCCGTGAGGCAGATCCCTCCCTCAAAATATCTCGCTGCCTGATTCAAAGCTCGTCAGGCCATGATGTTTAACACCATGTGTCGCCCGGCAAAATGCCGGGCTTTGATTTTAACTTAGAGGTATATAATGAAACTATCCAGCAAAGTGGCCATTGTCACTGGTGCTGCCAATGGCATTGGCGCCGCTATCGCGACGTTGTTTGCAAGCCAAGGCGCCACTGTCATTATCGCGGACATTGAACAAGACGCAGGTGAACAACATGCAGCGCGACTGCGGGCTGGAAATGGTAAGGCAGAGTATAGGTATCTGGATGTAACTAGTTACGAATGCTGGGAAGATGTGGCGGCTGAGGTAGTTGCAAGTCACGGCACACTAACCACGTTGGTCAACAATGCCGGCGCTTTCCATCCTGGAAATATCGAGAGTGAAACCCTCGAAAAATGGGAGAAGCTGATTTCTATCAATCAGACCAGCATATTTCTTGGTCTTAAAACGTGCTTGCCTCACTTGGTCGCCTCCGGCCATGGAAGCGTCGTTAATGTGTCATCCCTTTACGGTCTGGTAGCAAGCGCCAGCGCTTTTAGCTATCACGCAACAAAAGCTGCTGTTAGACATGCCACCAAAGCCGCAGCACTGGAATACGCAGGCCGCAATGTTCGAGTAAACAGTATTCTGCCGGGCCAGATTCAAACCCGTATGTTCGAGAGCATCACCGAGGAGCAAGCCAAAGCAATTGGGGAAGCAACCCCCCTTCAACGGATCGGAGAACCCCTGGATATCGCCTACGGCGCACTTTATCTGTGCTCGGATGAGTCCAGGTTTGTCACCGGTGTCGATTTAATTATTGATGGGGGCTGGTCCGCAAGAGCCTGAGAATTTCAATACCTATTCATATGGCAGGCCGCAGCCTGCCGCTTTTGTGTTAGGGCCTGTTCACACTAATTGAATTACCACTGCTGGAGGCCATTTTTTTTCACAGCAAGGCGACATGAGAAAAGTTTAGTCATTCTAAATGAACGAATAACAACGCAGCTGAGGGCAAAAATAGGTTCATCGCGCATTTCCGGGGAAGGCGGCTTTGATCTTCAGGAAG
>TARA_R110000772_G_scaffold34376_3_pt1 | contig 12454 bp, 20 predicted proteins | sample TARA_R110000772 | Tara Oceans TARA_R110000772 (sample SAMEA4397948) | marine metagenome | biome: Polar Biome; feature: [SRF] surface water layer (ENVO:00010504); material: water (ENVO:00002006), including particulate matter (ENVO:01000060) such as... | depth 5 m | reverse complement strand
GACTATGATAGTGTACAGGATATGCCACCTGATAAGGGTGCTAAGTATATGTTGACCTATCAGATGACTAGGATTACTAAGACTAGGGGTGCTTTGGCACACGATGATAGACTTGATGTACTTGCTATGGCTGTTCAGTACTGGGTAGACCAGATGGCTGCTGATGCAGATGTACAAATACTTAGTAAAAGAGAAGAACTGCTTGATAATGAACTAGATAAGTTTATGTCACATCTTAATGTAGCTTCTAAGGAGCAGGAGCAGCAGGGTTGGATACAGTTCTAAAGTTACAACCTAAGGAAAGACTGTTAAACATACATATACATATATGTATAACATTATTGACATGTTAGTCATGTTTAACAGTCTTTACACCTACTGCTACTACATTCCTATAGATATAATGTAGCTATGCATCGGCTCAAGATGGAGCAAGGAGAAACAATTATGTACAAAGCTATGATTATGGCATGCATGATGGGAACATTTGACAGCCCTCAAACATGTACGACATTTGAAGATAGTTATAGTCCTAGTGCTGACTACGATGTCTGTGTTACTAGAGCTAATGAAATGATGTTGGACATACAAGACATCTTAAATAAACCTCTTAGATACTACTACCAGTGTGTGCCTGTTGATTATGTTTGACACCATTGTATTTTGGTAAAAAAATCTGAGACAGTATATAATAGTACGGAAGCTTGATTATCCCCTTCCTTGCTCTTGTTTGTCTCTCTTTTTTATGTCCAACCTTTCCTTATTATGTCCAACCTTTCCTTATTATGTCCAACCTTTTTTATTATGTCAAACCTTTTTTATTATGTCCAACACTGTCCAGCATTACCTGTGTCTATTGTGCAACAGGTGTGACATTTTTGACACTGTTGTTTGTCTCTCTCTATCTATTTCTTTTTTCCACAATGCGGAACATTATTATTATTTTTTTATTTGACTATCTATTTATTACTATGTTATACTGTAAGGGCGAACAGTAACAAGCTAAACAAGCATACAAGGTTTAAGACTAGTAACAATGTTTAACAAGTGGCACGTATACAGCGGTAGTAAGCAACAAGAATAACAAGATTAATTATTGATAGGATTTTAAACAATGGATAAAAACTATAAAATTGAGAAGTCTGTGACTGTTACATTCAGTTACATGGATATGATACGCCTTTCTAATGGTTTAGATAAGAAAGCGCAAGATGAGGAACAAAGACTTGGCGAATCAATGCAAAGTACGCAACGTTTGCAACACTATATCCAAGAGATTTTAAACGATTTGAGAGATTAATAATTGACAAACTTAAAGCAAGGGTGCATAGTCATCCTTGCAACAACAAGAACAAAAAGAATAATTAACGATAGGAATGTAAAACAATGTCTATTAATAATCTACTAAAAGAGATGTATTTAGATTATGTAAATAACTTTTTAACAGTGTCAGCATTTGCATCAGCTTATTTCGTAAATGAAGATGTAGCTAGGGATTTAATAAAGATTGGCAAGCGATTACATGAAGAGGATTTTGCATCATGAGAGTAACAAGACACGCATTAGAAATAAGAGTAGCTAACATTAATGGTAGGCTAGGGCGTACACCAGATAAGCATAGTTTCTTAACACTTAACTATAACAGTAACTATGGCGGATATAATTTATGTAGTAATAAAGGCTCAACCATAGTGCAACATAGGATACCAGCTAAGGAAATGCTAAACTATTTAGACGGGCTACTAGTAGGTATTAACATGAAAGAGGGAGGATATAACTAATGACTACATACACATATAAATTATTTGGTAAGACACTATTTGTTTATGGTTTTAGGCCAAGAGTAATCAAGAATAGGTATGGTATCAATAGGGGTAGTACATTCAACGCCCTACACTTTGGAAAGGGTAGCCACTATCTATCTATACCAGCACTAGCTAAAAGAAAATTTGGTGGTAAACAAGACATAGTAAATAACTATTGACAAGCTAAGGTGTAGTAGTCTAGTATCTTCCTAATAGATTACTACACCTAACAAGAGGGACTAAGACAATGAGCAAGCACAATATACGCAAGATGTACAAGTATGCACAAGCTAACTTAACACAAGATGAAATTGCTGATGCTATTATATGGTATGATATAGCACTAGGTGAAGCTACTAGCATAGCGCAAGACTTAGATATGCCAGTTTATATTGTGGTTGCTGTTATGGCTGCACTATCCCCAAATAATAAATGGGAACGTAACAAGGTTAATGCATATGAATTGTGTAAGGCATTTCAAGATGGGCAAGACATGGATAGTGTCAAGGTTAGTACCTATCATAAGATGAAGCTTAAGGCATGGACTATATTAGAGGTAATTCCAGACTATGAGACAGCTAAGTTAATGCTTAAAGGTAAAAAGATTATTAGTTTTTATTCTAATATTATGGGGGAAGACGATATAACTATTGACGGACACGCTAGGAACATAGCTTATAATGAACGAGTAGGCTTGACAGATGCTAAGACTAGTATAGGTGTAAAAGAATATGCAAGCTTGCAAAAAGAATACTTGACAGTAGCTAAGGAATATGGTTTATTAGGTAGGCAATTACAAGCTATCACATGGGTTGCATGGAAACGTAAACATAATATATAAGGGGGTACATAATGACAAGGTATAAGATAACATATTTAGATTATATAGTTGCTGAATCTATAGAGGAAGCTAAGGATATTCTTATGCAACGGTTGATGCTTGATGTTAAATATGAAGATGCATCTGCATTTAATATAATACAAGCTAAGGATGAATTGCAAAGGGACTAAGATTATGGATGCAGTACTATTATTATTTGGCATTGGTTTATGTGTTATGAGTGTAACAATGTTATTAGTAGGTTTATTAATTAACATTATTGATAAACATTTAGATACAGATTTGAATTGGTGGAATGACAATGAGTAATATAAAGATACCAGTAATTAATAATAAAAAAGAATATATAGTTGACCTGTCTATATATTGTGATATAGAGGGACAGCTTGAAGCAGTGCCAATGGATGTTAAAACTAACAAGCTAATAGGTGAGCCTATATATTTTGATGAAGCAGGTGAGCTAGAAGATATGTTGACAGCCTGTAGGTATGATGATTTTAAGTATTGGCTTGATGATAATGTTGAGTGGGACTATATAACAGTAAGCTTAGAAAGTAATGATAATGACAAGTGTTAGTGTTGACATACTAAATAAGAGTGTGATAGAGTTACTCATACTTGATATGGCAGGTAAACTAGATGAACAAGAGATGCCAGCTATACTATGGTTACGATTTAAACTAGGTGAGATTAATAAAAGATTAGAGTTAGAGGTGGAAGGGATATAGATATGCGTAATGAGTATGATGATGGGTATGTAATGGGATACTTCAATGGGTATCATGGGTTGACAAGTGTTAATCCTTATGATAAGTTCAAACAAACACAGTACCATTTTAAGTATGGTTCAGGATACCAACGTGGTAAGCTAATGAAAGTAAGGGAGAATAAAGGATGAGTCTAGGATTTAAACCATGTCCAAAATGTCCAAGTGCTAGTGCTTGTGGTGAGGCTGAGGCATTGATAGCAGTAGATGGATTGGTTGAATGGTTCTGTATAACTTGTGATACACATTGGACAGAGCCAGCTACTACTGGATATGAAGCAGAGAGAAGGACACACAGAACACAGAGGTTTGATTTAGAACAGTGGGGTGATGAATGTTAGTATTATGTTGGATAGGTATAATGATGCTACTTGGGTTGTATGGTACACTGAATGACTATAAAGATATAGGTATGTATCAAACAATATGGATGCTCATAGGTGTACTATTCATTGGTGTAGCTGCATCACTAGCCAGTGTTTAACAATGTTTAACTATCTTTTAGGGAGGCTCTCTTGGATGTAACTTTAGAAAAAGAATTGATAGGTGCTGAACTATTTGATGCACAGCTACAATTAGAAACAGAGATGCTGACTGGTGGCATACAAAGGTTTAGAAAGGACAGAGACAGGGCAGTAGATAAGGGTATGGAATCTAACACTGCACATGGTAGGGCTATCTTATCAAGGCTAGTAGATACAGTAGCAGTAGGATTAGGTGAACACCTAGCCAACCCTAGTAACAGGTCAAGAGATATTGCTTGGAAAAAATTAAATGAGATGGATGCTGAACAAGTAGCATACCTATCAGTGGTTACACTAGTAGATAGCATCAGCAGGAAGAACACACTGATGTATGTAGCTAGAACTATTGGTGCTAACATTGAGATACAGGACAGGCTAGACAGATGGATACACAGCGAGGGAGACATTGCTAGGAACACAATCAGGTTAGCTATGAAGAAAGCTTATGGTGCTAGACGTTATGGTCTGACTAACAAGATGAACAAGGATGGCTATAAGAATACTGAGTGGCTTAAGTCAGACAGGGTACACGTTGGCTGTAAGATGATAGACTTAATCATTAGACTAACAGGCATAGTAATGCTAGACACACAACAGACAGAGCGTAAACGCAGGGCTACCTATGTATTACCTACTAAAGAAACTACTGAGTGGATAGCCGCTTTCAATGAGTACATTGAGCCAGCAAGACCACGATACCTACCATGTATCATACCACCTAAGAGATGGGATAGTACTGTAGGTGGTGGGTATCATGGTCATGACATAGATGAACTACCTATAGTGAGGAGAAAGTAATGAGCTTAAAGACACACCTAGCTATGCTAGACAAGCAAGACTTGACGCAAGAGTTTAACTGTCTCAATGCACTACAGGATACTGAGTGGAGAATTAATACTAATGTCCTGTCTGTCATTAGAAACTTGTGGGACAATGGGCAGGAGTGGGGTAAGCTACCAGCCAAGGAGGATATACCACTACCTAGTTATAACTTTAACAAAGAGCCAGACCAGATGAGTGAGGATGAGAGGCAGGAGTTCAGAGCATGGTCACGCAAACGTAATGCTATCTACTCCACTAACAATCGAAGCGTCAGTAAGCGCATACAAGTAGAGCGTACACTACAGATAGCAGAACAGTACGCTAAGTATGACAGGTTTTATTATGTATGGCAGAATGATTTTCGTTCACGCAAGTATGCCAGTAGTACATTCCTATCACCGCAATCAGCAGATTGGAGTAAGTCACTACTAGAATTTGGTGAGGCACAGCCCATTAATAATTGGGAAGATGCACGTTGGTTGTGTATTCATGGTGCTAACCTATATGGTAATGACAAGATAACACTAGACAGTAGAGAGGAGTGGGCATGGTCATATGCAGAGGAAGCACACAAGATTGTAGCTGACCCTTACAACTATCAGGCTTGGCTTGAGGCAGACAAACCATTTCAATTCCTATCGTGGTGTCATGAGATGTCAAACCTAGTCAAGCAGGGCTGGGGTTATGAGACAAGGCTACCCTGTGCAGCTGATGGTTCATGCAATGGACTACAGCACCTGTCTGCAATCCTCAGGGATGAGGCAGGAGGCAGGGCAACTAACCTAGTACCTAGTGAACTACCGCAAGACATATACACACAGGTAGCAGAGGCTGCAACAGCCAGCATAAGGGCAGAGGGTACAGAATTAGGTAGGCTATGCTTAGAGTTTGGTATTGATAGGAAGCTTGCCAAGCGTCCAGTAATGATTGTACCATACTCAGGTACACGTCACTCATGTAGGGGATATATACAGGAGGCAATAGAAGATAGGATTAAGGAAGGTACACCTAATGTATTTGGTGATGATTTGTTTCAGCCTAGTAATTACTTAGCTGGTCATATCTGGTCTGCTATCAGTGATGTGATTGTATCAGCACGTAAGGTAATGGACTACATCAAATCGGTAGGTGATGTGTACTCTGAACACAACAAACACATGGAGTGGGTAACACCTACTGGATGGGTAGTGCTACAGAAGTACAGCCAGACACAACAGAAGCGTATCAAGACACACATCAATGGTGATGTAGTATCTATGTCATTCCCTAAGGATAAGGAATTGGTACACAGACAACGAACAGGATTGGGTGCAAGCCCTAACTTTATTCATAGCCTAGATGCAGCAGCTATGACTAAGACTATTAACAATGCTTACAAGAAAGGCATACAAGACTTTGCTATGGTTCACGACAGCTATGGTACACATAGCAACAAGATGCCCCTGATGTCAGAGGTATTGCGTGAAGAGTTTGTTAATATGTATGAGCAACATGATGTCTTGACAGAGCTAAGACAACATGCAATAACAACACTAGGCACTGAGGATGTCCCTCTTCCACCTGCATGTGGTAGCCTAGACTTACGTAACGTATTGAAGTCAGACTATTTCTTTGCCTGATACTTCTAAAGTTACAACCTAGCCAATCGGCATAAACGATTAACAATCACAGGAGTTATACATGATTGTACTTAAAGGTAAAGCTAAATGGTGTAAGGTATTTGAACCAGACACACGATTTAATGAAGATGGTGAGTACTCAACACAAGTAGTACTAACAGAAGAAGAAGCCGCACAAGTTTGTGAGCAGTTAGATGCACTCATTGATGCTGAGTATGCTAAGACTGTCAAGGAGAAGCCAGCACTTAAAGCTTCCCTGTCCAAACGTCCACCAGTAGACAAAGAGGTTGATGAAAATGGTGACCCTACAGGTAACGTAGTATTCAAAGCCAAGCTGAAGGCTACCATTAGAAGCAAGGCAGGACAGACATACAAGCAGAAGGTTAATGTAGTAGATGCCAAGCGTCAGCCTATGAATGGTACACAGTTAATTGGTAATGGTTCTACTATCAAGGTAGCACTTGAGCCTGTACCATACTACATGGCAAGCACTAAACAAGTAGGTGTATCCCTAAGGTGTAAGGCAGTACAGGTTATTGACTTGGTTGAAGCAGGTACTCCATCTGCTGAGTCACTCTTCGATGAGGAGGATGGGTTCATTGCATCAGCAGTAAGCAAGGATAATAACACTGATGGTTACTTTGATGAACAAGTAGAAGAAAATGAAGGGGACTTTTGAGGAACAAGTCATCGGTGACTTAGATGAGCGTGGCGTTTCCTACAAGTATGAGCCAACTAAGATGGCATACTATGTGGAACGTCACTACATACCTGACTTAGAGGTAGGCACTATGATAGTAGAACTTAAAGGTTACTTCAGACAAGACAGCCAACGTAAGATGAAGGCAGTCAAGGCACAGTACCCTGACATGGACATACGCTTTGTATTCCAGAAGGCAAGTGCTACTATACAGGGTGCTAAGAAGAGAAAGGATGGGTCTAAGATGACTTGTAAGGAGTGGGCAGACCGCAATGGTTTTGTCTGGGCAGAAGGAACTATACCAAAGGAGTGGTTACAATGAGCTTAATTGAAATACAAGAAGAACTAGTGTCAATCATTGACATCAATGCTGAACTGAACGAGGAAGGAATTTACACCTCAGTCTATGTAGATGACGTAGAGTTTCAGGATGCTATTGGCTGGCGAGAGATGGCACTACATATCCTAGAAGATAAGAAGACTTATCCAAATTATATAGTTAAAGCTATTGCTAAGAAGATGCAGATAACTGCTGACAAGTTATTAGAATCTTTAGCTGATGGAAGAGAGTGAGTTCATAAGGCACGAGTCTTGTGATAACTGTGGCAGTAGTGATGCCAATGCCTTATACGCTAACGGCAATCACTTCTGCTTCTCTTGTCAAACATTTATAAAAGCAGATGATGAACAAGGAGTGATTGCAGTGACAACACAGAAGCCTAACCAAGCGTTCCTACCTATTGAGGTAGCTGCCTTGAACAAGAGAAAAATTAATGAGAAGACTGCTAGACACTGGCAGTATGGACTGAGTACATACAATGGTACAAAGGTACAAGTTGCCAACATGTACGACAGAGCAGGGACACTACAGGCACAGAAGGTACGCTTCCCTAACAAAGACTTCACAGTCATAGGGGACATCAAGAAGATTGGTCTGTATGGTGAACATCTCTGTCGTGATGGTGGTAAGATGATTACCATTGTTGAGGGTGAGTTAGATGCACTGTCTCTTAGTCAATGCTTTGATAACAAGTGGGCTGTATGCTCAATACCTCAGGGTTGTCAGGGTGCTAAGAAGGCAGTAGCTAAGAGCCTTGAGTGGTTATGCAAGTATGATTCTATTGTTATTATGTTTGACAATGATGAGCATGGTCAGGCTGCTGCACTAGATGTGGCTAACATACTACCACCAAGCAAGGCAAAGATTGCAAAGCTTCCACTTAAAGATGCTAGTGATATGTTACAGGCAGGTAGACAGGCTGAACTAGTTGATGCAGTCTGGGCTGCTAAGACATACAGACCTGATGGTATCATAGCTGGCACTGATGTGTGGGATATTGTAATACAAAACGATGACAAAGATTCAGTACCCTACCCATATGTAGGGCTACAGGATAAGACAGGAGGCTGTCGTAAGGGTGAGATTGTTACTGTTACTGCTGGCTCTGGTGTAGGTAAGTCACAGATAGTACGTGAGTTTGCCCATGCCTTTATCAGAGAGGGACAGACACTAGGTTACATTGCACTAGAAGAGAATATAAAACGTACTGCTCTTGGGTTGATGTCACTTGAATTAAACAAGCCTCTACACTTGAGGCAGACAGATACACCAGAAGAGGAATTAAGAAATGCGTTTGAAAAAACGGTGGGCAGTGGCAATGTTTATCTATATGACCATTGGGGTTCAACTGATTCAGACAATCTACTATCTAAAATTAGGTACTTGGTACGTGGATGTGGGTGTGATTATATCATTCTTGACCATATTAGCATTGTTGTCTCTGGACTTGAAGGTGGTGACGAGAGAAGGTTGATAGACAATACTATGACTAGGTTACGTGCTTTAGTAGAGGAACTAAACTGTGGTCTGATACTAGTGTCACACCTCAAGCGTCCATCTGGTGACAGAGGACATGAGGATGGGGCGCAGACTAGTATGTCACAGCTAAGAGGTAGTGCTGCTATCGGGCAACTGAGTGACATGGTAATAGGATTAGAACGCAACCAACAAGACAAAGACAAACCTAACATAAGTCATGTCAGGGTACTGAAGAACAGGTGGTCTGGTGAGACAGGTTTGTCTTGTTCTCTTGAGTATAGTACTGTGACAGGACGTATGACAGAGACTATCTTTGATGATGAGACTGAGGATGTAATAGAATTTTAACCAGTGCGGAGACACGGTGATGAGATTAATATTTGATATTGAAGCAGACAATCTACTGGATGATATAACAGAGTTACATTGTATTGTTGCTAGGTGTGCTGATACAGACGAAGTGTATTCTTTTACACCAGATAATATAACAGAAGGATTAGCTTTTCTTAAACAAGCTGATGAATTAATTGGTCATAACATTATTGACTATGACTTGAGAGCATTAGATAAACTGTATGGGTTTAAGTATGAAGGCAGAGTAGTAGATACTCTAGTGTACTGTAGAACTGTATGGCCTGATGTTAAAGAGATAGACTTCAAGCTTCACAAGAATGGGTTGCTACCACAGAAACTAATTGGTAGTCACTCACTCAAGGCTTGGGGTTACAGACTAGGAGAATTAAAAGGTGAGTTCAATGATGGTACTGAGAGCTTTGCAGTGTTCACAACCGAGATGTTGGACTACTGTATCCAAGACACGGCAGTCACAGCCAAACTTTATCGTAAAATTGTGGAGAAAAATTTTAGTCAAGCTGCACTAGACTTAGAGTCTGAGGTACATACACTACTACTACAGCAAGAGGCGTATGGTTTCCCCTTTGATGTGGAGGCAGCTAAACAATTATGGTTTGATATAGCTGCACGTAGGTCTAAGATTGAAGACGAGTTAGTCAGTACCTTTGAGCCTACTATCGTGGAGCTAAAGACTAAGACCAAGACTATCCCATTCAACCCTGCATCACGACAGCAGATAGCTAACCGCTTGATGAAGAGAGGATGGAAGCCTAAGGTATTCACTGATAGTGGTGAGCCTAAGGTGGATGATGTGGTACTAGCTGGTATTGATATGCCTGAAGCTAAGTTACTAAGTGACTACCTTATGCTAAACAAACGCATCGGACAGTTATGTACAGGTAAACAAGCATGGCTAAAGATGGAGAGGAACGGCAGACTACATGGCAGAGTTAATCACATGGGTGCTGTTACTTCTAGGTGTACCCACAGCAATCCTAACATGGCACAAGTACCAAGTGTAGGTGCTGAGTATGGTAAGGAATGTAGGTCACTGTTCATAGCTCCCAAGGGTTACTCCCTACTAGGTGCTGATGCAAGTGGCTTAGAGTTACGATGTCTAGCTCACTACATGGCAGCCTATGACGAGGGTAAGTACTCTGAGGTAGTCCTAGACGGTGACGTACATACAACTAACCAAGAAGCTGCTGGTCTACCCTCACGTTCCAATGCCAAGACATTCATTTATGGTTTCTTGTATGGTGCAGGTGATGAGAAGATTGGTAAGATAATAGGTAAGGGTAGTAAGGAAGGTAAGAAGATTAAGAATAAGTTTCTCAAAGGATTACCTGCACTTAAGTATCTTAAGGATGCTGTATCTAAAGCTGCTGATGAACGTAAGCATATCAAGGGATTAGATGGACGTATCATACCCATTAGGTACAGTCATGCAGCACTCAACACTCTACTACAGAGTGCAGGTGCTATAGTATGTAAGACATGGTATGCATACATTGCACGTGCTATCAAGGAAGCAAACTTAGATGCACAGATTGTAGCATTTATCCATGATGAGGTACAACTAGTAGTGAAGAAAGGACAAGAGGATGAGACAGGGAGACTTATTCAACGATGTATGCGTGACGTGGAACGGCACTTTAGTTTCAGATGCAGACTTGACAGTGAGTACAAGTACGGTAGCAACTGGGCAGATACCCACTGAGTTTGAATGTCGTACTTGTGGTATAATACAACCATCTATAAACTTTGAAACGTATCACGCAGAACGAAAGACTAGGTGTAGGTCTTGTAAGAATGGACACACTAAAGTTATTAAAAAGTTAAGATTAGAAAACCCACTACCACCAGATGATTACTGCTGCCCTGTTTGTGAAAAAGACATGAAGGAATTGTCTAAGTTTGGACAACGGTTCATGTCAAGCTGGGTACTAGACCATTGCCATGATACTAATACATTTCGTGGATGGCTATGTAAAAATTGTAACATGGGATTAGGTATGTTTAAAGACAGTAAAGATTTAATAAACAGAGCTTTATTATACCTGAAGAAACATGAGGATAAACATGGAATTTGATTTCTTTTTTAAAATGGTATGTACCATCAGCTTTGCTGGTGTAACACTATGCCTATGTATCAAGTGGATTGTTGAATCATATCTTGACTACATACAAGTACAGGCTGGACTAAGGATAATAACTTTGAACCAGCTAAAGGACGAGGAAGCTAGAGAGGGGTACGATAATGACCACATTGCTCATTGATGGGGATATAATAGCCTACAAAGCGTGTGCTTCTGCTGAGACACCAGTTAATTGGGGTGATGGATTATGGACACTACACTGTTGGGAAGATGAAGTAGCTGTAAGGATTGATGACCAGATACAGAAGCTTATGGAAGCACCAGTAGATGACTGCATCGTAGCTCTATCTGATAAGGAGAACTACCGCAAGGAAGTAGCATCATACTACAAGGCTAACCGTAGTAACACACGTAAGCCCATGCTATTGTCATGGTCTAGGGACTACATAAAAGAACAATATAACACTGTAATATATAGGAGACTAGAAGCAGATGATGTCTTGGGAATACTTGGTACATCAAACGATGATACTATTATCTGGTCTGAAGACAAGGACTTACAAACGATACCAGCAAAGCATTGGATTAATGGAGAGGTTGTTACCATTAGTGAAGAGGAAGCTGATAGAATGTTTTACTACCAAACTCTTATTGGTGATAGCACTGACAATTACAAGGGATGTCCTAGTATTGGTGCTGTTAGTGCTAACAAACTCCTTGCAGAAGATAGCTCATGGGATACAGTGGTTAGTACTTTTGCTAAGAAAGGACTTGGAGAAGAAGTAGCAATAGAACAAGCTAGACTAGCACGTATCTTACGTGACGGTGAATACAACAAAGAGACAGCAGAGGTGAAGTTATGGAAAAGCAAATGAGCCATGAAGATTTTATGAGGGAAGCTACAATTAGAGAGATTGAGAAACAATCAGAAAGAATATGTAACAAGCTAGACCTAGTGAAGCAAGCAGACCTAGTGAACCAACCAGCACACTATGCACGTTTTAAGATAGAACCTATTACTTTTATTATGCAGAATGATTTACCATTCTATAAAGGTAACTGTCTCAAGTATGTATGTCGTGCTGGACACAAGCAGTACGAGGGC
>TARA_R110000772_G_scaffold22094_2_pt1 | contig 12504 bp, 5 predicted proteins | sample TARA_R110000772 | Tara Oceans TARA_R110000772 (sample SAMEA4397948) | marine metagenome | biome: Polar Biome; feature: [SRF] surface water layer (ENVO:00010504); material: water (ENVO:00002006), including particulate matter (ENVO:01000060) such as... | depth 5 m | reverse complement strand
TCTTCACCCCGACCGAACTGGCACATGACAGTGTTTTTAATAATGTCGTCGTACTGGTGGTCACGTAACCACTCATAAGCGGTTGGGCGATTTTGAACGAGTATGGATGCTCCATACGTTTGTTTGACTTCGACGGTACTACCGTCATCTAGGGCAAACGAAGAGATACCAATTTCAGCAAGCATTGCAGGCATTTCTTCATCAGTGAGCTTCTGAAGGTCTTTCTTGGATTCCTTGAGAGATTTCTCAAGAGTTTCAATCTTTACTTCTTTGTCTCTGATTTGGCGGGCCAACCCGGCTACCGAGGTAAGGCCTTGTTGGTCTATCTTCTCAACACTGGTTGCCTGCTTATTTTCAAAGTCGGCCTCCATCATGTTCGTTAAGTCTTCATTCATAACTTCTCTCCTTCGTGGTTAAAGGCACCTTTTGGGCCTTGACAAATGTAGATATTATCTTATATCCTACACATGTCAAGCGGTTTTAAAAAAAAGAGGAAAATTATGCAGGGCTATAACTACGAGACTACTCCTTATGACCACCAACGGGTTGCGCTGGAAGACTCGTGGTCCGCGGAATACTACGCGCTGTTCATGGAAATGGGCACGGGGAAAACCAAGGTAGCTATCGATACGATGGCTGTATTATATGAAGCGGGGAAGTTAAATTCCGTGTTAATTATAGCGCCGAAAGGTGTTTACGACAACTGGGTCAAGGGCGAGATACCTATCCACCTGCCAACGCGCATACCCCGCAAGGTGTGTCGATGGACTCCTTCTAAAACCAAACGGTTTGAGGAAGAGCTTACGGACTTTATTGTTGATAGGGAGCCTTCTCTAAAGATTTTTGTTATGAACGTAGAGGCTTTTTCTAGCCCCCGCGGAACAGAGGCCGCTACTGCGTTCCTGTACCAGAACCCAGCGAACATGGTTATTGTGGACGAGTCTACAACCATAAAGAACCGTAAAGCCGCTAGGACCAAGAACATCATGGCCTTACAGAAACGGTCTAAGTATCGACGTATATTAACCGGATCACCTATTACCAAGAGTCCCATGGACTTGTTTAGCCAGTGCGCTTTTCTGGCGGATAAGTCGTTAGGCTTTAATAGCTATTATGCTTTCCAATCGCGGTACGCGAACATTCAACAACGGACCATGGGCCATCGCAGCTTTCAACAAATAACGGGTTACCGTCGTTTGGACGAGCTTGCTGAAAAGTTAGACACTTTTAGTAACCGGGTACTCAAGATAGACTGCTTAGATTTGCCTGCTAAGGTGTATATTCGGCGCGACGTGGAACTGACCCCCGAGCAGGACCGTCTATACCGGCAGATGAAAAAGTTAGCTTTGGCTAAGTTAGAAAGCGGGGAGTTGGCAACAACGGCTAGTGTACTGACACAGATCATGCGCTTACAACAGATTTGCTGCGGACACCTAATGCCTGACGAAGGTGAAATACAGCTCGTAAAAAGTAACCGGTTAAACGAGCTTTTGGAGGTGGCAGACGAGTTACAGGGGAAAGCCATCATTTGGGCGACGTATACACACGACATTCAACAGATAGCAACTACCCTGCGCGACCGTTTCGGACCTGATTCGGTTGCAACCTATTACGGGGACACACCTCAAGATGAAAGGCAGGAGATTGTTAATGATTTCCAAGACCCGGATAACCCGTTGCGGTTCTTTGTAGGGCAGCCTAAGACAGGCGGTTACGGCATTACCTTAACTGCGGCAAATACGGTTATCTATTTTAGCAACAGTTACGACTTGGAAATACGGCTGCAATCTGAGGATAGGGCGCACCGTATCGGACAAACCAATAAAGTAACTTACATCGATTTAGTTTCACCGGGCACTATAGACGAGAAAATCTTACAAGCTTTAAGGGATAAGGTAGATATAGCTGGTCAGGTGCTGCGCGAAGACACTAAGAGTTGGCTGCGTTAGCTACTTTTTTTAGACTTTGCGCCGGAACATTTCCAACGCTTTCGTGACAGGTTGTTGGGGGTGTTTGGGTCGTTTTGTTTCTTCTTAGACAGCCCTTTCTTTATGCCGAGGCTCCTTGCGCAATAGCTGTCACCTTTTGAGGTCCCTGCACGAACTCTGGGGCCTCCGCCTTTAGCTTTTCCGGCCTGTCCGTAGCTAACTTTTTTTCCGGAAGAGGTTACTTTAACCTTTGCTTTGCCTTTTGCGGGTTTTTTTGTAGGCATTGTTAACTATACAACGTCATCATACTGTTCTGAAACTTCCCGCTGTCATCGCCGAGGACATGTGCAGTATTTTGACCGCCAAATTGCCCGTATGGAGAAGGGATGCTTTGCTGGTATTTGTCCATAAGCCCCTGCTGGTAGCTGCCGCCACCGTAACCAAAGCTTTCTTCCGCGCCAAAATGTGCGCGTTCCGCTTGGTCTACCATGTCGATAAACTCAGTGACCTGTGCTTGCACGGATTCGACTTGTGGGGCAGTGTATACGTTGTTTAAATAGTCACCGTAAACTTCGAGAGGAGCGCCACCCATTTGGGCCTTCATCATACCCATTTGGTTTTGATTTTGGTGCATGTTCTGGAATAAACCACCTATTCCCTGTTGCGGGCCTTCTGGCAATACCATGGACCGCATCCCTGAGTTTGAACCCTGACCTATTAAACTACCCGGTCCACCCGATACACTCATCATCATGCCCTGTTGCGGAAGCTTTTGCATGGGATCAGCATACGGAGACGCCATTCCACCCCGTTGCATGTGTTGCACCATTCCGCCATCCGCGTATTGAGCGGTGCCTGCGTTACCCGCTAGGCCACCACTTGTATGCCCTGATCGTCCCGCTAAACTAAATCCGGGATTAGTACCGCCTGCACCAAAGTTAGCATAAGACGTTGAAACAACTTCTCTGCCTCTTTCGTCAACAGCTTGCCGGGAAGCCACTTTGGCATTAAGGCTCGCAATAAAAGCGTCGTACTGAGCTTGATCGTAATTGTACTTTTCCGGATTCTTAATACGATCTTTTTCGTCTTCAGTGTAAAGATTTGGACGACCGCCGTACATGTCAAAAATTGGCATTATTATGCTCCTATCAAACTGCCGATACCCATTAATTCACGGTCTTCTGGAAAAAGAGCTGCAAACCTAGCCCGGTCAACGGGTCCTGACTGATTAACAGGTGGCCTTTGCGGGGCCGCAGTAACCTGAGGAGCAGGGCTAGGCGCAGAACCGCCACCTGTGGTGGGAGCCACGGCGGACGGATTTATTGACCCCTGAATATTACTCGGGGGTGGAACTTGTTGTTGTACGGGTGGTGCTGGCGGAACGTATTCTTCTTCTTCGGCAGCAGCACGGACACCTAACGGTATTCTTCGACCTACTTGTCGTGCTAACGGACTAAAGACTTTTTCCAATACCGCCATAGCACTGTCTAAATCTTCTTTTGATTTAATCTCTTTCATTGCCGCGGCTAATGCTTTTGAATCAGCGAATAACTCCGTCATAATTTTAATGCGTTGAGACTCTGGGCCACGTAATAATAGTTTCTGAACTACTTCAGAGCCTGTTTGTTCCGCTATCAAGCCACCACTCATTCGAGGAAGACCTAAGAGACTCATCATCTTGTTTTGTACAGCACTACCCGCAGTAGCACCTGCGACACGAACATAGAACAACTTTGCTAAACTAGGGTTTTTAAACAATACGTTTTCAAAGTCTCCGGAAGAATAAGCCTCTTCAACACCGCGCATTGTTTTAATAGCTTTTTGCAAATCAGCCATTTCATCTTTGGTAGATAAACCGTTGCGCAATAAGAAATCTTCCATAGAGAATTTAACAGACGGATCAACACCTTCCATTTGACCAAACAATTCTTTTTGTAAAACATCCCCATTTGGCAAACCGGCAGAGTTGTTAGATTTAACTAAAGCATTATTAAGAATGGCAGATTTAAGTCCAGATAGGGCCTGTTTACGCGTAAACTCCGTTCCCTCCATACTAGCTTCATTCGCCGCTCTGTACAGGGAGTTAAGCGCCTTAGAAGGGTAGTCCGAAGCTAATGCTTTTGCTACAGCGTTGCTGGGGTCTTCATATTGAAGAACCCACTGAAATGCTTTTGTGTCATACAAGGTATTTAACTGTTCGTCATTAAACCCTAATTGTTTAAGTTGACTGGGTTTTATAGCGTTTTCTGCGTCACCCAACATGTTATCAAAAGCTCTTTGTGCGCTAGTCGCGTCGGCTAAATCCCTTTCCAATGTTGGGATAAACCGAAACAATTCTTGAGTACCGGATTCTTTGCGAAAGTTATTCAATTTGGATTCGTTCACGACAAACGTTTCAATCATTTCATTGGGTTTAGCTGGATTTATTATTTTTTTCTTATCCATAATTTTGCCCAGCGAATCACGCAAAGCAGCACCCATGATAGCGTCCGTATCCATCATTCCAACCGCTTCTTCTGGGAACCCTTCGTTAATTAGGAACCGTCCCGCGGCTCTAATCTGGTCAAACCTTTGTACGGTTGCATTGCTTCCTCCACGGAAAGCTCTCTCCAACAATTGCTCTGGTGACATGACCAAGCCACGTTGTTTATCTACAGTTTGTAGCTCAGTTAAGAAGCTACGTGTAAACACGTTGTTTCGAGCAAAAGTGTATCCGCGAGCCGCATTGTAAGCTTGTGACACATCCTCTTTTTGACTGGTGAGGTCTCGCAGCAAAGCATCGCTGATCTTGTCTATACGTCCAGCATTGACCAAATCTCCGTTTTTCCGAAGAATGGCCGATTTGTTCATTAGCCCAGAGCGCATTTCAAAAAACTTCTGAGCATTAGCTGGGTTACGGCCACTGCCGTTTTGAAAGTACTCCCTCAAGTCCTCAATGTCGTCCGCATAACGCCCTAATGCACTGTTTAATTCAGCTTGTGCGCCTTTAGACGAGAAGTTCAAGCCATTCCTTGAAGAGGGTCGGTCCATCAACTGCAACACGTTAGGTTGTTTAATTTCTTTACCGTTTCGTGCAAAAAACTGGGTAATTGGATAGCTTCCAACTTCCTTCCAGAGCCGTTGTTCGCGGGTCTTGCTAAGTTTAATTTGGTTTTCTAAGACAGTGTAGAGTTGCTGGGATAAATCAACACGCTCTGATCCCCCTGCAATGTCTCGGCCTACTACTTTGGTAGCTGCGGAGGTTAGTCTATCCACCGCCCCATCAATACCGTTCATTATGTTTTCTTCAAACAGCCCTTGCTGAATACGTGCGGCTACGGTTAATGCGGCAGGATCACCTGTAGCAACTAAAGTACGTATTGCGTTGACAGCACCGGCCTGCATTTCTTCACGACCTCTGCCTGTCGCAACAGCTAAGTCTGTACTAGATTTTTCTAATTCGTTTTGAATTGTTCGTATTGTAGGTGAGAAATCAAGGCCCGCAGTCTGTGCTAAGTCTGCGGCAGTAAACTTAACAGGGTTACCTGCTTCATCAACACTGGCGATGTTTAGCTCATCAATAAACTTAGCAAACTTTTCGTCTGCGCTCATTACTAGATTACCGGCTTCGTCTCGTACATCCGCATACTCTTCTGATCTACGGATAGCTTGCATGATTCTTAAAACAGCGTCTTTTTTCTGACGGCCTTTAAGAAGACCGTCGGTGTTCTTACCATCGCTATACCATCTTTTTATTGTCCCATATACATCTGGGGCATAATCCACCGCTGCTTGCACAGGAAAAGGAACGATAAGAGAACCTAGCATTTCATACCCTAAACGAACGTTTTCATTATAGGGGTCGGTGTCTTGAGCTATGTAAGCACCCCCTGCCGCGCCTGCTCCAGCAGCACTTTCTATCCCTAAAAACTTACCCGTGTTTTCACGAGCATATTTCATGGAAGAGCCTATGCCTTGCTCAATTCCACCAACTACTCTGGTGCCAACCTGACCTTTTCTAGGGTCAAATAAGTAACCGGCAGGATTAAATCTTGATATTCCAAGGTTAGCGCCCATGGCCCCGCCAAACATCTTTCCGCGGGTCGCTCTTTCTCTTGCGGCAGTCGCGGCGGCAAACGTCCTACCAGCGGCCCTCTCACTCATGCCAGCGTTTCTAGCGGCTAGTTTAAACACTTCTTCGGACACTTTTCCGCCGGAAACATTTTTAAAGTTTTCTAAAAACTCTAAAGCACCTGTCTTTGCTTTAGGTATACTCGTAACTAATTTGTAAGGGCTGGCCAGCATAGAGCCTGCCATAGCAAGCGTTTCACCAGCATTTGTAGCCGATTGTAAAGAAGGGATTACTGGTCCAGCTTCTCCAATAACGGCGTCTTCGGCTTCACTCGCAGCAATAGCACCCATAATGGCACCACCAATTCCACCAATACCGTAGACAATTCCTTTTGCGATAAACCCGGCAGGTCCCGCAGGAGGAATGAAAGCGGCAATAGGATTGGCAAGGGCCAAACCTGCTTTAAAGCCCATCCCTGCACCTACTACGTCAGGGACAGCTCTAGCCGCAGAATAAGTGCCTGCTTTCAAACCTGAAAAAGACCCCTTTTGCGGGTCATATTTTCCAAAGTCGTCTACGTTTGTAAACAACGTTAAAACTTCTTCCGGGCTAACATTACGCTTTTCCGGTGCTATGCCTTTGTAACGATCTAATTGATCTAACAAGGGGTGAGTACCGTTCGCAAGACTTTCCATGGTTAAAGGGGTTCCCACCTCTAACTCTTCGTTTGCAATGTCCAGAACACCTTGCACAGTCTTATCCAGACCCTGCGTTTCCATCAAATTCTCAAACTCAGGTGCAGTTAGCGTAATAAGGGTCTCATCCGCCATTACATTTTCCTCCGCATCGAATTAATCTGATCTCTGGCTGTCCCTAAACTTTGGTCCTGACCTTCAACGCCTGTTGTTCGGCGTGTTGGGACAAACTCAAAACCTTCTTGGAAAGCTAATAGTTCGTTCATGAACACTTTCATTTGAATCATGTCCTCACGAGTCCCGGTAACCTGCGCGGCAGAAAAACTACCTTTATTGCCACCATACTCTGGCAGGATACTTGCACCAGTTTGCATTTGTTGTGCAATCATGTCGGTAAGAGTTTGAAAAGCAGCAGAAGCGTCAGCGTCTGTCTTTAAGAATAGTCCACCGGGTCTAATGTTAGCCACTTCTCTTTCTATTTTTTCCTGCACAAACTTCAAGACTCGACCATCTGATTGATTAGTTGAGAATTGCAACAAATCGTTAGCCAAGGCGTCAAGACTTGAAGAAGCTTTTGCCAGATTCTGTGCTTCAGGACTAGCGTCTCCGCCAAACAATTCTGCGGAGCCTTCGGAGAACAGTTTGCCTATACCGGGGAAGACCCTAGAGGCACCAATGACTTTTCGGTAGTCTACGCTTGGATCAAACCGGTTTGGTTGAGTCAAACTCCACCCTTCTGAAGCCCTGTTTACAGTGCCATCGTCGTTAAACAAATCAACGGTAGCCTCCTGAAGGTTTAAGGCCGGTCCGCCTTCACTTTCTTCTAACTCACCTTTAGTGATGGTTTGATATAGAACAGGGTTTCCACTCTTAATGGCTTCCAAAACCTGACCTGCAAGTTGACCACTAGCACCCTCAACATACACGTCACCATTCCAAACACGTTCTGGTTTAATATAATCAAGCACTAATTGCTCAAACTCTGCGGTGCCCGCACCTAACGTATTGTTGGCGTAACTCGACAGTCTTTCTGGATCAGTCAAGTACGAGATAGTAGCCGTTTTAGACTCGCTACCAAGACGCTTGTTCCTCGCTTCCATTCGGTCAATAGCCAGCTTGCCGTTGTTGTACGCGTTATCCAACGCCATACCTTGCTCAGTAAGGTCAAGCTTTCTGTCACCTTGATCCGCGCCGCGTAGAGAAAGGTGCTCGTCAAACGCTCTGTTGACCTTCGCAATTCCGCGGTCGATGGTGCTTTGATCTGCGTTAAACGCCTGCATATCCTCTTGAATTTCACGCTGGAAATCTTGCTTAGTAAGAGTTTCGCCTGCATCAAACGCTCTTTGCCTAACACGTTCAGCCGCTTGGAAAACTTGCTCATGTGTTTGTCGCTCAAGAGCCAACTCAGAATTAACCCTAGCCAGACCTTCACTAAGGTCTGAGCCAAATTCCATTTTTCCAAGATCATACGTGTTGGCAATACCCATTCTATCAAGGGTTCTATCAAATTCTACGGTTGCTTGAGATACCACAAACTCTCTTCCTAATTGTTCGTTTTCTTTCAATAACTGATCTTTTAAGTCCAACATTTCTCTGCTGTTATCAAACTGAAGAGCAAGTAAGGATTGATCGTTAGCAAACTTCTTAGCCATCACTGCGTCAGAATACTCTTGACCACCCAAACGGTCTGAAGTTTCAAAGTCAAATCTATCTGTTTGTAAAGACTTTGAGAAATTGTAATTAATTTCAGCTAGATTTGCCTGTATCTGTGCTTTTTGCTGAGTATGGTCTGTTGTAAAATCTTGCTCTAAGGATTGTAAGGTTTGTTGTGCGTCAATCTTTAATTGCGCTAAATCTGTCTGGTGTCCGCGGCCTAAAGAACTTTCGCCCGCGTTAAAGTCAAACAACTGCGTCTGTGTACTTATTTCATGCGCACGTTGTAATACGTTTTCAGAAGCGTCCCAACGCTGCTTGGAACTTACCGCGTCTTCCTGAGCTTGAGTAGCTATTTCCGCAGCCAAAGAGGCTTCGGCAGACCCTAGTGCTTGTAGGTTTAACGCCCGTTTTTCTCTCTTTTGGCCTTGTTTAAATTTCTGCAATTCACCGGCACGTGCACTGATATTACCCAGCACAGGCTGGAAGGACTGAGCCAATCTTTCGGCAGGACTCATGTTCCGGTCGCCCGGTGTAGCAAACCCTAAAGCCCCTTGTGCCACATCAAACAGCATCTGAGCTTGTGTCATGTTTTGTTGATCAGCAAACTCAGCCTCTTGATCGGCCATACCAAGAATGTCGCCATATACTGCTTGCTTATCTTGGTAGATTTGTCCAAGGCGGGGATCACCCCCGGTTTGCATGTATACTACAGGCCCGCCTTGGTTAAAATTTACAGGAGTGGGCCCCTCCGGAGCGCCCATGTTAACAGTAGACATAATGCCTTCGGCCATCGCACCTTCAATGGGCGCGTTCATTTCGTCCTGCGCTAGTCCGCCAATACCTTGGTCAACCGCAGCCATCTGCATAATAGGTTGTATCAAAGTTAGCACTGACTCAGGGGTTGCCTGCGCATCGTCTGGCCCAACTATTTCAGCAAGCTCGGCGTACCGGCCTTCTACTGGAACTTGATCGCCGCGGATACCGTTCATTACGGTCTCGTAATCCTGCGCGTTATCTAAGTCTTCCATCTGATTAGCGTAGTTGCCCAGCATTCCTTCAAGGATTTCAGGGTCAAGGCCATTCTGCATTGCGCCTTGCGCCGCAACATTGATGTCCATACCGCTTTGATCTCCCCTTGCCACCATTCCGGGCATTTGTGGAGCGGGCATTTGTGGAGCGGGCCCTTGTGGATCGGGCATTGCGGAGTCAGGCATCATAGAACCATCAGGCATCTGATGCATCGCTCCGCCATCCTGCATAGGGTAGACTTGGCCCCCTTGAGCGAACATTTGACGCCCCATCATCTCTCTATTCATTAAAATAACCCCGCTTTGCTGGCACCGGCTGCTGCGGACAATCCGGCTACGCCCAAACCAAGTATCTGTTGGGCCGGTGAAGTGCTTGGAGCAGTGGCAGACGTAATAGACTGCTGACTGGTCGGAGCACCTTTGTATATATCGGATAGGAATCCGACACGCTGATATGGTTCATAAACCTGCGCAAGCTCCGTTTGACGTGCTGCTTCAAGTTCGGCTTGCTGTTGTCCTTGCTGTTGCTTACCAACATCAAAGATAAACCCGGCTTCTTTCTGGCCAAGGTTTTGACCAAGCTCTCCCAGTGCTGCTTGACGCAGACCGAGCTGGCTAAGACCTTCACCTTGTTGAACATTAAGTTGACCGTAGTTGGTTCCGAGAGCCCCGATACCTTCTCCGATTCTGCTTTGTAGTTCTGCGCCTTGCATTCCTAACGCGCCTGCTTGCTGTGCACCCTGCACACCTAGCTGTGCTTGGTTTTGACCTAGCGAACCGGCTTGTCCTGCAAGTTGGCCTGCCAACTGCTCGGCAGATATACCCATTTGTGCGGCACGTTGTGCAATATCAGCTTGTGACGACGCCGCAGAGAGGCCTAACTGAGCCTGTTGGCCTGTCAATTGCCCGCTAAGTTGTGCGGCAGACATTCCTGTTGACGCTTGAAGTTGCTGTAAGCTCATGCCTGTTTGAGCAAGAGCTTGTGCGTTGGCCGCGGCCATTTGTTCGCCGGACAAGTTCAATTGCCCCGCAGTTTGAGCGGCGTTTATATTCATTTGACCACCGGCTTGAGCGCCGGACTGTGCCATTTGCGCCGCAGACATACCTAACTGAGCACCTGATTGAGCACCCGATTGAGCTAGTTGCGCCGCAGACATACCTAATTGACTTCCAGTTTGGGCATTAGCCGCCGCTATTTGTTCGGCGGACATACCTAACTGACCGGCTTGCGCCAAGTTTGAAGCCTCTAACTGACTTGCGCCTTGCGCCAACTGACCTTGTTGACCGTAAGCAGAAAGCCCCAACTGCCCGCTTTGGGTTGCACCTTGCTGTGCCAACTGTTCGGCGGACATACCTGTTGTAGCGGCTAACTGCTCTGCTGAAAGGCCTAATTGACCTTGCTGTTGAGCTGTTTGAGCCGCTAATTGTTCCGCAGATAAGCCAAGTTGTCCTGTTGCTTGCGCTGCTTGTATACCAGAGGATGCGCCTTGAGCGCCAATTGACCCCGTAAGTTGTGCGGCTTGCTGACTACGAGCTTGTTGAGCTTCAAAAGCCTGTTGGGACCGTTGAGACGCGCTTTCAAACCCTTGTTGACGCATTCCCGCCGCAGTACGACCCTGTTGTTCAAGAACATTTCGGTCAAGCTCGCCCTGTGCTACTGCTTGACGTGATCCGCCAAAAGCGCCTGCACTAACAGCTTGGGCATCTACACCTTGCTGTTGAATATCCCCCGCACGTCTAACATCCGCCAACGCTTGTTGAACCGCGGCATCTTCGTACTGGTTCATATAAGCACCAGCACTGGAAGGATCATAAGCCCCGGTAGTTCCGGCTAATCCGGCAATACCCTGTTGTGCGGCTTGTGTTCCTAACGCCCCGGCCTGCTGTAAAGCTTGCGCGGCTTCACCGGTAATGTCTCTTGCACCAGAAATAGCAGATTGTGTTTGTGCCGCCGCCTGCTGTGCCGCCGTCTGACCACCTGTCCTAGCTTGGCTTGCAACATTTCTAGCCGCAGTAGCAACATCGTCAATTCCGCCCACGGCTGCTTCATAAGCACCTATTCCGCCAGTACCCGCCGCTTCCGCGTCAGTTCGAGCCTGTCCGCTTACTCCACTTAAACCTTGTCCGGCTTGCTGGGCTGCGATCCGTGCAGCGTCAGTAGCGCCAGTTAACCCTGTTTGTCCCGCGCCCGCTTGCTGTGCGGCTAATGCACTTGCGGCATTTAAGCCGGCCTGACCTTGGCCCGCTTGAATACCGCCAGCTACACTCGCAGCGTCCATCCCTGCTTGGGCCGTCCCTGCCGCGTTTAAAGCATTTTGACCGGCGGCGGTAGTGCCTGCTCGCGCAGCATCAGTTGAAGCAGCTAATTGCTCGCCAAGAGTTGTACCAACTCCCGTTTGTCCGGCAGCGGTTGCAGCAGCTTGTGCTTGTGCTAACGCCGCAGCGTTTCCCGACTGAGCATCAGATACGACTCCCGGCATTAAGCCAGAAGCAGCTCCGCTTGCGGTCTGTCCTGCAAGAGCCGCGGCCCGTGCGCCTTCGGCTGCTGTTCCGAGGCCCGTGGTTGCTGTTTGAGTAGCACCCGCGCCATAATCTATTGCGTTTTGGATGCCCGTTTGAGCCGCCTCAGTTTGACCCGTCACGTTGGCCGCGGCATTACGCATCAACTCACCAGCTTCTTGCTGGTAAGGAGCGGCGGTGGCCATTGTTGAGCCAAGAGATTGCTGGGCGTCGCCCAAGGTATAGCCGGCTTCCGTTAAGTAAGGCTGGTAACCACCGATACCTGCTTCCGCGAGTTCCGCTGCCTTAATCTGGAGGCCAGACATTTCCGCAACCATTTGAGGCGGTATTTCAATGCCTTGGTCCGCAAGTTGTTTTGCCGAACGAAGGAGACCTAGCTTGTAGGCCTCAATTTCGGGTGCTTCGCGGACAATCTGTTCTGAAACTTCAGCCATTACGCTGTATTCCTCCCACGGCTTTCAAGATTTCTCATTACAGAGTACATACTCTTGATTCCGTTGTTAAGGTTTCCGTTACCCAAGCCTCGCACTGCGTCGGTAGTCATTACAAACTCACCGGGCATCAACATGGCTCGAACACTGTCTTGGCCTTCAACGCCTTCGGTAGGGGCAACACCCCCATTACGA
>TARA_R110000772_G_scaffold53495_1_pt1 | contig 12506 bp, 10 predicted proteins | sample TARA_R110000772 | Tara Oceans TARA_R110000772 (sample SAMEA4397948) | marine metagenome | biome: Polar Biome; feature: [SRF] surface water layer (ENVO:00010504); material: water (ENVO:00002006), including particulate matter (ENVO:01000060) such as... | depth 5 m | reverse complement strand
TTAATAACATTTAATGATACCTCATTGGCACTAACTATGTTTTGACTGCCTAAATTTAAATTGCCGGTCATCGTAGAAGTCCCATCCGTTTTTACATAATTGCCACTCGTATTATGATTATCTACATATGTTTTCGTAGCGATATCTTGTGCTTGATTTGGAATATATGTCTGTGTCATAGGGGTTGCCCCTGTATTCTGCAGAATGTTGATAGGCACGATACCGTTGAGAGTAGCAACATTTGTTATATTATTGCTATAAAAATCGGTATTACTCTTTACCGCGACGGTGCTGGTTATTAATTCAATGGTTCCGGGTAATAAAAATATTTGATCTTGATTGTTTGAGATTAATTCAACATTTTCTAAGGCACTTAAATTCTGGTTGTAAATAATAGATGAACCTGTGATATGCTCACCAGAACCGCCCTGAAATACCGCTAATGACTGATTCGCTGGCATGGTATTAGAAAACACATTACCAAGTTGTTTTTCATCTCCTGTGTCATCCATCTTATAAAAATGTTTATCTGTTTTAGTATATAATTTAACTTCACCAGCGGCTGGTGTTACTCGTAGGTTGTCATTTTCTATAAAATTTAATTCTGACTTAGTCGTTAATTCTGACTGTAAATTTGTGATATCCGATATATCTAAATCTCCGCTTACTAATTGCTTTACGGCATTAGTTTTTACGGGTTTAGATGCTTGGAGATTAACAGCCCCTAATTCTGCTGCGATAATTTGAACGGTTCCATTTGTTAGATTAACGGCACCCTGTCCTGTGTTTAAAAACTTGTCAGCCATCGATATACTATATTAAAGTAATTAAAAAAAAATGATAATTTCAAAATTAAATAAGTAAAGCATTTTCGGCCCCGTATTTATCTAAAAATTTTAACCAGGCTAAGGATCGTGCTCCGCAATCTGTGGCGGTAATTGGTTGTTCAACATCTTGGTCTGTATCTAATACTCTACCATTCCCAGAATATTTTAATTGTGGTATGATTTTCGTATGACACCTGCCGAAACTGTCGTATATAATTGAGTGTTTGCCAATCTTTGCGAGACTAACCCAATGAGAACCTGGTTCTGTACTTTTATCTAAATTTAGGATACAGTAGGGGCTAAGGTCATTTAATTTAGGTATCCTATCACTGGGGAAAACCCCGCGAAATTTTACCCCAAATATTTTTTTACCAGCATGATTTAACTGCTGCAAAAATGTTGTTTTATTACCTACTTCCTTTATAACGGATTTTAATATATCATTATATTTATTATGTGCTGTCTTTTCGTCCATATTTCAATTTTCTAAAAGTAAAATTGAGGTTATGTAAGCGGGTTATATAATAGTAAATATAATTTTCTATCTTTTATATTTTTTAGGCATAGTGCTAACTCTACGAGGGCGACCTCTCATAGATCCACCGGGTAGGGTTAAACCGGATCCGCCGTATTTTTTAAGTACGAGGGGTGCGACAATCTCCTTTAAGACCGTTGGCCCGAGAACTTTACCAACGGCTCCGAGACTCTGACCTACTTTTTTTAGGATATCCATAAAACCATCTCCTCGCATCTGACATTCTCTACAGGTCTTTTTTACTGCTAATTTGTGAGAGGCGGGCAATGCTCTATATAAACTTCTTTGTTGGGCCACTGTCAATTTGGGTGGCATCTTATCGTGTTTCAAAACTGTATCGTGTCAAAACTTGAAAAGTTTTTAACTGTATATAATATACATTTTTTTTATTTATTATTTCAAAATTAAGCATCTTTTACTTTCAGTAAAAATCGCGGTTTAAGCATCCTCAAGTTCGACACCGATAACTCGACCATCTTGGATGCGGACCATACAAACTTGCTTAGAGTGGTCAAATAGTAGGATTCGCATATTAGCAACATCAGCCGTGGAAGCGAAGCCTTGGTGACAAGACACACGGGTTGAGCGGTCAGTTGCATCGCGAGGGATTCTAAAATGATAATAACTCCCTCTATCGTGAAATTCAGTCAGAGATTCAACACCACCGGTATCGTGATATCCACCAGAATTTAACTGAGACTCAACATATCGCTGTGTGGTATTATCAACTCCCGCTACAAACAGGGGATCGGCATCTGGGGCGGGTAGATTCTGACCAGCATAGTTTAGAAACATTCGTGTAAGTGCGAGTTCTTGCGGGGTTGATGGGGTAAGTCCATCCTCATAACTTCGGAATTTAGCGGGACTTAGGGCGGTATGCTCACCAACTCGTCTGTCTTGATAAGCAACCGTGAGGGCATATGTGGAAGGGCTAACATCAAAATTCTTTTGTCCAAATGAAGTGTTATTTACAATATCGGCTTGACAACGGGTTTGTTCAAGGTCGAGTAGATAGGTAATATCATCGACACGGGGCCCATCCACCATAGAACACTGAAGATACATATCGATAACACTTGCCCTAATTTGAGTAGCGAGACCAGCAGTTCGGGCTGGGGCACCATCAATAGAAATTGCTCCGAGAAGCGATTCAATTGCTCGTTTCTGGAAACTTTGATAGGTTTGAGGGTTAAGTACCAATTCGTAATCTCCACAAGGAAGGGCTTTATCCACTTTGAAAATACTAAGAGGTGGTTGCCAGATAAGTTCGAATTCACCAACACGGCGAGAATCAGGTGCTACATTCTCATTATTACGAGCACGAGAAAATCGGATATCATTATTAGCAGCAATATCGGCAGGGAGAGAAGATCGAACCGTCATAGTAGCATTAGCATTAACTGCGAGAATCTCACACTCTACATTAAGAGCACCATCGCCAACAGCTCCAGCAGTTAGGATTAGAAAATCACCGACTTGAAAAGACACATTTGTGTTAGGAACGGCAGCACCGCCACCGGCCGCGAAAGTAACGACCCCTGTACCCGCATCATATGCAACAGAATTGAGGGCAGCATATCCAATAGCAGTATCAATTTCAACGGTTTCAGTAGGAAGCACTGGGGTAGTATTTTTTACAACCTTACCGTCAGAAGCGACTTCAGCCAACCGGAGACCCTGGTCCTCAGACCACCAATTAGTGCTTTCACCAATAGATTGAAGCCAAGAGCGGGATTTAGTTAGGCGAGTTTCAAGAGAATCAACCTGAGAGATAAAATCACCTACACGGCTAACGACCTTATCGTTAATGCGGAATTCTCCAGATTGAAAGAGATTTGAACATAGGCCCATATTCGGGGCCGCTCCAAAAGCCGTATCCAGAGGGGTAGTATCATCACCTTTAAGCAACTTCATACGAAGTCGTACATAGGATTTAGAGGGAATCCACCTACGGACCCCAGAGTTTGAAAATTTAAAGTTAATAGTACCATTAGAGAAGGCATCGTCGGCGACTGACCGAGTGGGAGCAATTTGAGAATATTCCATTTTAGTCGTGGCATCATTTGAAGATGACAATTGTTTTACATCAGTTGCTAAATCGTATATTGAAGACATCGTTTTTTCAATATTCTTATATTGAGTATGGTTATATATAGTAATTAAAAAAAATATTAATTATTAATTATCTCAATTAGCACATTCCAGTTAAGAACTTTGAAAACAGAAATCACTATTTATAGATCCATGCCCTTTAGTGCTTTCGATGTTAAACCGCTGGCAATTCTCAATTCTGGACCGCCTACTAATCCAATAACGGGCATAGCGGTATCAATGATTTTAGAGCCTTTAATACCAGTTGTAGATTTTAGTAGATCCAAAGGCTGTAAAAAGGTTTCGCTTATACCAAGGCTTCCAACCGCAAGGGCAGCCCGAGGGATTGATGAAAATGCTTTTTTAAAGGCACTTCCAATTGATGAGAAGATGCCACCCCCACACATCCCTTGACCCGCAAGTTTCAAGCCACTACCTCTCTGATGAGATGCTATATATGCTTTTAGGGCACTACCAATAGCAGATACCAGTTTAGCATTTATTTTCTTTTTCATAATAGAAAATACATCCATAAGTCCATTACCCCGCATATTCATACCTTTTAACTTCTGTAATGTTAGAAGTGGTAATATAGCGGTAGATAGATTTTTAGCGAGACCCTCAACATTTTTCCCTTTACTCATTTTTAGAGCGGCACCTATTAGAGGGGCTAATGTTTTCATAGGTAATTTTTTAAGTCCGGATTTTTTCAATAGATTAGGCACCATATCCTTAACTACGAAATTTAGTAAATCGGCAGTCGGTAGCAATTCACCACCCGGTAAGGTTAAACCTCTACCTGACATTTTTACAATTGCAGACACCTTTTTTTTCAATTTGTCCCGTTTCATTTGAGAAAGTAATTTCTTCTTTAATCCAGACCCGGGCAATCCTAAACCAGATCCGCAATGTCCGTATCCTTTTTGTTCTAAATCGTTACGGGCTGACATTAGCAGGCCAGTTTCTTTTGGTGTGAATTTTTTTAGATCACCGGCAAACTTTGAAGGACTCAATAGACCCCTATTTTCTAAGGCCATTTTTGCTTCAATACCTCGCATACCGGCTTGGATATTACGGAAAGCATCGCCACCGTGTTTGCCCTTTTGTATTTCTTTTAACGATTTAACCATCCGGTTATCCGCGGTTCTCGCCATTTTTAATTGTTCTTGTTTATTGGGGGCTGTCTGGGCAAGTGTAAAATCTACATCGTGCCGTTTTGCTACCATATCCGCGGGTGTTCTACCAGGGTCTCCCCGTTCTAATCTTTTTAAAACCTGTGTTCCGGGTCCCATATAGTTGGCCATTCCAGATTTTCCATTTTTCAATTTTAAAACCATGTGTTTCTCACCAGAATACATGGGTCTTGCCATTTCATCAGAAGATGGTAGCCTATTAATTAAATTTGTAAAAATTCCATTACCCCTTTGTTCTGAAATCTTATATTTTTCTATTAAACGGTTTTTATTACTGAGGGTCAAATCAGACCCCCGCTTTTGGTTCAATCTCGGCATGTGTTCTCAATTGTTTTATATAATATACCTTTTTTTATTAAATTTTAATGTTTTATAATCATCGGTCGCATGTAATGGATAACGATTCGTGCACTCCAATTTTCATTATTGGTATTTATAGCCCTGTCTTGGTCATCCGTAAGCCAAAATCTTAAATTGGTTCTCCGGCTACCTGCTAATTCATTTGCTCCACTTCTGGCTGGATTAAATGGAGTACTTACGATTTGACTCCCAGGTGCTACATTAATTAAAACCTGTGCTATGGTTTGATTATAGGTATTATTAAATCTTACACCCTTAGAAACAATATCACTGTGGATTAGGAAATAATTCACTGTATTAAATTGTGCCGTACTATCCGCTAAAATGTTTTGGGGTGCTCCAGCATATGGACCATATACAGCACTGTTAAAACCTAAAATATCCCGCATCGTATTTGCTTGTGTAAAATCTACATATACATTGGGATAGTTAAATCGTAATCTGACCTTCTGAGTGCTACTGTCCGCTGACATTGAAATAAGCGGTAAACTCGCACCTGTACCGTCTAATGTCCGTGCTCCCTGACTTTCTAACTCACTTAAAATAGCAAGATTTAAAGCGGATAAATCATATAACCCTTGGGGAACTGTTATTGTGTATAATTGGGGGACAGGCACGGCATCATCACTATCTCCATAGATATATATTTTATCATTTTCACCCGTAATAATATTAGGGATTGACCACCATATCGTGGCTTCTTCAACTTCTACCGTAACATTCATGGCATCTTTCGGGATATGTAGGCCTTCACCGTCTAATTGAATTTCGAATCTCGATCCATCCAATGATTTACTAAGGGCTCCAGTTTTTGAATCACTCGATACGATAATGCTAATTTCTTCTTTTATGAATGACATAGTATGATTCAAGATTAATCTTAATCTTGAGGATCTATATATAAGTTATAAAAAAATAGAGAAATTATAATTAATCCACTCGATCAGAATCTGATAGGCTAATTTCAAAATCACTATCATCATCGTTATTTAACATTTCGTCCATAATCATTTGTTGAACTAATTTGTTAAGGTCACTATCATCACCATCGTTATCAGTGCTCTTATATTTTTTTATAGCCCGTATTGCGGACTCTGATATGTGTTTATGGATTTGCTCAGGGTTTAGGGGTTTAGCCTTTTTCACCATAAGACCTTTATTTTTACCTCTACCCTTAACTAAATAGTTATTATCATCGTTATCAGGTTCTGCCATTTCAGGTTCCGTCTTATCAGGTTCGGTATCTTCTATTTCATATTCTGCAGAAACCTGATTGCTATTTAAAATTCCCTCACGAACTAATCTAACCCATACTCTACCCCCTACGACGATCGGTCGTTTTGTTTTTGGATTGATAACAGTTTGTTTTTCCATCTGGTTGGTTGTCGTTTAGACAGTATATATATAGGATTATATTTTTTTTATTATATTAATATAGTATCATAACTTTTCAAGTTATTCACGATATAGTTCCTCAAGATTAAGATTAATCTTGAAACATACTATGGCTAATATTAGATTACCGAGTAAGATCATTGCATTGAAGAACCCTGATAAAAAATTTCATGAAAAATGGTATGATGGTAGGGGTAAATTAAATTTTCCCCATCCGTGGAGAGCGGTTTTATTAGGCCCTCCTAATTGCGGAAAAGGTACAGTTGTTAAAAATTTGATTTTAAGAGCGAAACCAGAATTTGAAGAAATTATATGTATCCATTGCGACCCAGATTTTACGGATGAATGGAATGATGTGGATGCTACGATGATGGCATCCATACCAGCACCTGAGGAATGGGATGGTGAAGTTAAGACATTAGTAATTTTAGATGATTTGGAATTTAAAGGCATGGAAAAAAACCAAAAGCGAAATTTAGATAGATTATTTGGATTTGTAAGCACTCATAAAAATATATCTGTTGCATTGTGTGCTCAAGATCCTTTTAATGTCCCTGCTTGTGTTAGACGATGTGCGAATATATGGGTTTTATGGCAAAGTCCAGATATTGATTCTATGGCAACCGTAGCGAGAAAATCGGGGGTGGGTAGTAAAGCATTTAGAAGTATTTTTGATAATTTAATGGAAACTACACACGACAGCCTATGGTTAGATATGACAGCGAAAACTCCATATCCTAAACGAAAAAATGGATTTGATATTATTAAAAGTAAAAATTAAAAATCATTATATAGATACATGATTACACGACCAGGTTATAGAAGGGATACCCTAATAATTGATGACGATGATAAAATCCCTAACATTAAAAACAGAAGAAATGGTATCGGAAATAGAACGATTACACGACCAGGGACAAAACAGCAAAGTGGCATTTCTAGGTCAGTTATTTTTAATCGTATGACTGTTTTAGGTAGCGAAGATGCGGGAATCGTTGAATTGGGCGAAAAAACCCTTGCTAAACTTTTTGAAGTTAAGGTCCCAGATACCACCGATGTTGAATGGATCGCTGAAAAAAATAGACTTATCGCTAAATATATGACATTGGGGATGACTAAGGAAGATGCTGAGGCTGAGGTTAAAATAAACAAACCTTTTGGTAGGCCACAGAGAATAATTACAAAACAGGAAAATATAGCCCAAAGTGCTTTGTCAACAGGTCAAAAAATAGATGAATTAGCGGAAGAAGTGTCGCAAGGTAGGGCTGAGGGTAAAACCGACAGGGCTTTAATAAGGAGGCAACTAATATTAACTTTAAGAAGTATCAACTCACTTACAAATCTAACCAAGGATGAACTAACAAACCTAAAGAACTTAGCACTGCGGGCTGATATACCTTCAGACCATACGGCACTTGGACTTATCCCCAGATATGTTGATAGAGAATTTTATGATAAAAACAGTGGTGATATTAATTTACTATTTGTCGGTAAAATTACTCAATATATTAAATCGGGTGGTGTTGAGTCTAAGGGTTACAACATGAATGACATAGTTAAAGATTTTACTGCTTCATCAAATGGGAGACCAGCAAAAACAATACCTGTTATGTATAGGGGATTGATAAGGGCCAAATCAAAAGATCGTAAATATCTTGATTTAGCCGAGGGTGGCATTATTACTAAAAAACAAATTAAGAAAATTGCTAATAATGTACCACAGGGTTTTAATAATCCTATATTTGGTATAACAGATAGTGATTTAATAACCCCCTAATAATTTTTGAAATTCAGCATATCACGATTCAGCATATCGCAATTAATAATTAATTAAAAAAATATTTTTTTTACTATTAATATACCCCAGTTTAGAAAAGACTTTTTCTAAACATAAATATGAATATTGACAATGAATTTTTAGATACTAAATTAAAAGATTATGAACTATTGACTGATTTATCAACGGTTGCAGTTGGTGACCACATGAGATGTACATTAAATAGATACAAAGAAGATGGTCGCAAGTGTTCGTATATCATCGTTAAGTCAATTGATGGTGATATTCTTACAGTAAATGGATACAAAAGCACTTACTCAAATTGGAAGATAGATCCGCAAAACAAGTATAAGGAGTATAAATTTTACAAAAAAGTCCAACCCATATATACGGGAGAATGTAAAAATTGTGGCTGTGATATAGATGAGCCTTATATTGTATGCTTATCTTGCCGATAGTTAAGATGCATAATATATATTTTTTTTGTCATTATTTTAAAATTTTACTACTCGGTGGCATGTATCCCTAAGTCTGACCCCGTCCTGTGTAAATTCAAACATAACATTTCTAGAATTTTCTTCCTCAATAAATGGGTTCAAGGTGAATTCTACAGGTTCCCCGCTTGATAATAATTCATACAGGGCTAAATATTTGTTTGTCATTTTTCCAAAACATTTTTTACCATTTACGGATTCCTCAAGGGTTAATACTTTATGTCTGATACCCGCTGAAGTTATACCTTTAAGTTTGATATGGACATCGTATTTAATTTCTCCATTATCCATGACTCCTTTGACAATATCCATGTATGATTTTTTACCGAGAAATATAGATTTCACAGAATGGATATCCGCTTTGTGTTTCTTAACCCCGCTAAGGCTAAAATCATTGTGAAATTGTCCTAACCCTGTGCCGATTAATTCACGGCCGTATATATTCCTAAAATTATCACTCAATGGTGTTATTGCCGATTGATTGATATGTAAGCTGTCCGTATCTCCATAATAACAAGGTTCTCCCATATCGTCTAGAATATTTAAAACCTCGTCAACAATCCGTTTTGACATATCCAGAATGAACACTCCGATATGTGCCCTATTAAATGAAGTATCCGTTGTTACTTCTTTTATTTCAAATTGATAATCATTCATTTTTCTTGCTGTGTGGATAGTGTTGAAATGATTGTAAAAGTATGTATCAAATTCTGAAATCTTATCATCTTTTTTTACATATGATGATTTAATTTTAAAATCTACTTTAGATTTTTTCATAATTGTTTTACCATATGCTGAGTTTAACATTAATTTAATCACTTGCTGTAGAGCATCTTTTCCGCCCTGTTTAGCCGTTAATCTGTCTTGAAATAATTTTTTGATTAACTCACCCATTAAAGGATCTGCTTCATCCCAATATATCCCATCAATAACCTTGAATTCCACTTCGTGTGATATTATTAAATTCTCTAATCCTATATTTGAGATTACCATTTTATGGTTACTGATTTCATTTACATATTCAATTTTAGTTTTACCTCGCACTGCTAATCGCGGCACATCACGGGTTTTGTTAATTTTTAAAATTATCACCGTAAGGATGCTAAATTTATGACTTTGCCAATTTCCCAATTCCTCGGTTTTAAACCTTGTGCCGTTTCCAGTCGGGATACCTCCCAGTTCTTCGCACAGTCTAACAATCGCTGAGGGGTACAGGCTAACCGCATCAAAATCCGCTATTTCCCCACTCATCAGTTTCTTAGCATATTTCTCATTAACAAAAACTCGTCCACCAAAAACCGCCTTAGAACAGTAAGCCCTCAAGTTACCGCTCATTTCATAAACATCGTTATATGCTCCGTTTATTTGTAGATATTTATCCGTAAGTGATGATATCGTTCGTGATTCATTGACATCTAACCCGTCACCTTGTCCAATTTTTGACTCCGTAATCGTCATTATAGCCTTAGAAAATGCCTTCATCCCTTTCATCAAAACTATACAATCCAACTTCAAATAATCTTGATAGTAAATATAAGGGTTGAAACTGTCATTTTTAGGATCATAAGTAGGGTGTGCTTTCGCCTGAGTATCAAATATATGTTTATCACTGTTTTTTATACCTTTTACATAATCTTTTAAATAACACCTCTTATTAACATTTCTTAAGTTGTAATAGGTATAGTTAATGGCTTCCATTTTCCTAAATTCTTTGTCAAGATTGAAATTTTTCGGTACCTTTGCTAATGCCATATTAAGAATTTTCAGTGAGTCCCTAAATTCAACAATCTGCCCCCTATGAAAACATCTTGCTGAGTATAGGATTGAACCAGTCTTTACTACAGATATAAAATGAAGGTGTTTTTCTAAGATTGTGAAGTCGTATTTTAAATTGTGAAAATAACATAATGCGGGCTGTTTGCCGTTAAGTGTTATGCGATTTAAGAAATCATTTATTGTTGCTTTTTCTCCGTAATCATCACCATTAACTACTCTGTTAAAGATTGTTACATTTTTTTCATATTCAGATATTAACCCTATCATCAATATCTCATTATTAATATTTTGTGAGTCTTTATTTTTCAGATTTAGAACATCACTCCGTTTTTTATGATCCTCTTCTAATTTTATCGACACCTTAGATGTACATTTACCACGGTTTTCATTTGTTTCAAAATCTTCCCCATAATCATAAAAGTCGGGTTCTGACTTTTTAACTGTGATAACCGTTAATTCGTCGTGTCGCGGTGAATTCTGCTGTTCGTCATTTAGAAACAGTTCCAGATCCTCGATTTGAGTGGTTGATAATTGAATGCTCGGTTTCTGCTCGTAATTTTCCATATGGACCTCATCGTCGTTTTCGAAAGTCTTTTCGGAAACCTCCTCATTGTTTCGGGTGGTTACACTTTCAATATCTGCATAGAAAACCATATATTTATTTATCAATGACTTTTTAATTTTCATCAGTCGCTGCTCATTGTGAATATCTTCAAGTAAGTCCTCTGTCTCTGTGGTGGCTTCGTGAAACCTTTTAAGATCACCCTTCACAAAATAACCGTTATTTTTAAAAGAATTATACACATAGAGTGTGGTCATCTTTTTATATTTTTTATTATTATGATTATATCCTGATGTGGTTTTACTGGTGATATTCTGAAAGTTTTTCAATTCACAGATGTCTTTATAATTATCACAGGCATATTTAGATATTTCAAATTCAATGTCTGGCATATAATGATTATCTGCTATTACTATTTTACAGGGTTTATTTTTCAGATATGCCGGCTTAGTTTTGTAAATAATTTTTTTTACTCGTCCGCTTGAATCTGAACATTTCAAAATTATATTTTTATGAATAATTTCGGCTATCTCCTTAAGTTTGGCCCTCGGAACATTTACCTTATCACTCAGTGCTAATTTCACCTGTTGAATTTTGCTATCTTTGATTCCGTTAAATTTCAAAGAGTTAATCAAACAATGTGCCATATTACTAATGTCATTTACTTGTGTCTGTGTAAAAATTTGTAATTTTGATAAATCAAATTTTGAATTGTTGATTTTGTTTAAAAATCCCCCGTCTGGGTTGGTTTTGGGTCTTAGTGGGATTCTTTTATAAACCATCGTTACCTTCCTCATTTTTTGATAAATGAAATCTTTCATGTTGTCCGAACCTTGAACATCAATCTCTTCCGTCATCTCGAACCCTGACATGAACATCATGATAATACCTGCCTTGGTTGCTGGATTTAAAGGTCTAACTGATTGATTACCCTGAACAGATATAAACGATAGATATGCTCCACTGTCTGAAATAGCCTCGTATAACCGTTCGGATTGTTTTCCATCTAATTGTCGCCCCTGTACTATTTCTGATAGAATTTCATTATATTTCATATCTCTCATTAAGTTTTGAAAAACACCGGAGTTGATGTTTCTATTCCTCGCCTCAAAAATTGTCCTATTTCGGTTATTGATTGCTTCCACGAGTAATACATATTGTAACCTTCTATACAATTTACCGCCGCCTTGTTTCCATGAATTAACCCCCGCCCTGAAATCCATACCATTAGCGATTGCTAATTTTTTCCTCTCTTGGTAATAAAAACTTCTGGTGTTGTTCATTTTATCCTGTCCTCCTAAAATTTCGGCTTGTGTGGTGATATCCACATTTCGCACATTAATTTTTAATTCTCTGCCGCTCTCGTTTTTTTCTTCTTTGATAGATGACATATTAATGATTACAATTAATTTTATCTTTAAGGTAAAATATATAATGGATATTTTAAAAATAAAAAAATATTATTAATTAATTCATTTTTTTTTTCTTCGCTAAAT
>TARA_R110000772_G_scaffold69485_1_pt1 | contig 12508 bp, 14 predicted proteins | sample TARA_R110000772 | Tara Oceans TARA_R110000772 (sample SAMEA4397948) | marine metagenome | biome: Polar Biome; feature: [SRF] surface water layer (ENVO:00010504); material: water (ENVO:00002006), including particulate matter (ENVO:01000060) such as... | depth 5 m | reverse complement strand
TGGGCGCAGCAAGGCGATATACCTTACCCAGTTGATAACGGCACACTAAGCGGAAAAATAACGGATTTACAAGCATGTTTAAACTTAAATGCTATAGCCGTAGAACCAGATTTAAATAGTGCTAGCAAAACCAATCCAGCGCACAAGGCCTTGTTCGCATTACTTGAAAATATTGAAGATTTACCGGCACAAGAGTCAGAGGAAACCATGGCTGACAGTGTGTTTGATTGGCTAGACGAAAACAGCATTACATACCGTTCAGGAGCAGAAGAAGGGGAATACTTGTCGCGTCAATTTCCGTACATGACCGCCAATAGCTTATTTGCATCAACCTCAGAGCTGCGTTTGGTTAAAGGTTTTAACCCATTAGTAATGGAAAAAGTGCTGCCTTATGTTTGTGTAATACCCGGTAGCACTTTATTGTCTATTAATGTGAACACCTTAGCAGCAGAGCAAGCACTTATTTTAAGTACCCTAATAGATGAGCTAAGTGTATCGGGTGCTGAAGCTGTGATTGCTGCTCGCCCAGATGCAGGCTTTGAAAGTAAAGCTGCCTTTTTTGAGCAAGTTCAGCAGCAAGGCGGGCAAAACGTCAAAGCGGTAGAAAAATTGTTTAGTATTAATAGCGAATATTTTAAATTACAAACGCAGGCAAATTTTGTTGATCTGCGTTTTTCGATGACCACATTACTGCACGCCAAAGACGGCGACGTAACGATACTGGCGCGAAAATTTGGAGGCGTACAGTGACAGAAATACTGTTGATCCGCACGGGTCAAACCGAACAAGAGTTACTTAATTGGTTAATATACTCACCACAAGAACAACAAATAATAGCCAGTGGTGAGCTAGCTAATGCCAGTTATTTAAACGAACTGAGTGAGAAGTCACTAGGGCGCGAAGTCGTTGTGCTATTGCCTTGTGACCAAGTGCAATTAAAAACGGTAATGCTTCCGACTAAATGGAATCGTAAGTTAGAGCAAGCTTTGCCCTATATGCTCGAAGAAGATATAGCGTGCGATATAGATGAGCTATTTATTGCTGTAGGTGAGCCAGTAATGATTGGCGAGCAGCATGCTGTTCGTGTTGCTATGACCGACCGCGAATGGTTTGAGGCGTGGCTAGCACTATTTGCAGAGCATAATTTATCGGTATATAAAATATTACCCGATGCTTTGTTATTACCCCCTGCAGATGAGGATACAGTAACGGCAATAGCGCTTAATAATCAGTGGTTATTTAAACAAGGCCCATGGCGTATAAGTGCAGTAGAGACGAGCTGGTTAAATGGTTATTTAACGGCAATGGGTAATCCAGATATAAAGCACTTTAGTCCAGCGACTCAGTTTCCTGAAACGGTAAACTTACAGGCTCAAACCAGTGATTACGACCTACCGCTGGCATTATTTGCTAAGCAGCTAGAACACACTAAGTTTAATCTTCGCCAAGGTATGTATCAGCTTAAAAAGAAAAGCACCTTATGGTGGGGGTACTGGAAAAGTGCTGCCATTATTACCAGCGTTGCCTTGGTAGCGAGTATTACGATTAAAGCTACAGAGTTGCATCAGCTAAATACCCAGTTAGAACTTGCTAAAGCACAGGTGATTGAGCGATACCAAAAGGCATTTCCGGGGACTAAAGTTCGCCCACACCTTATTAAAAACCAAATTAAAGGTGCACTGGCAAAAATACAAGATACCAGCGAAGCTGGATTTTTAGAGTTAACCACTGAGTTAGTGGGGGTGTTTTCGCAGATAAGTAATTTTACTCCAGAAACACTGCGTTATGACAAAAAACGTAATGAATTACGCATGAGAGCACGCGCAAAAGACTTTCAAACCTTTGGTAAAGTTAAAGCCATACTTGAACAGCAAGGGTTAACGGTTGATCAAGGCTCGTTAAGTAACGATGGTGACTTTGTAGTTGGCGAAATTAAACTGCGAGGTGCAGTATGAAGCAGCAGTTAATTAAATATTGGCGCTCACTAAAAGAGCAAGAGCAGCAGTTAATAATAGTTGCGAGTGGTATTTTTATTGTGTTTATTTTAGTGATGGGCATTTTTAGACCCTTAAATAATGCAATAGCAAGTGCAGAGCAATCACAATTAAAACAGCAAGAACTACTAGTGTGGGTTGATGAAAGTATTGTAAAGCTCAAGGCCGCTGGTAATACACAAGTGGTTAATAGTCAAAACATTAGCCAAATAGTTAACGCCACCCGCGGACGCTATAAAATAAATATTAGTAAAATGCAGCCAAGTAATAACTCGCTACGTTTAACGCTCGACTCAGTAGAGTTTAATCAATTAATACTGTGGCTTGATGAACTGGTCAATCAACATGGTTTACGGGTCGAAAATTTAGATTTGAGCCGTGACGATAAGTCGGGCTATGTACGTGTTAGCCGTTTGCTATTAGAGAAGTAATGCATGAAAAAAATAATAACCTTATCCATTGTATTTTTACTTAGTTTTATTGTGTTTTGTATTATTAAGTTACCTGCAGCGGTGGCCATTGACCTAGCAAAACCTTATTTTCCTAAGCAACTTGAAGTAGGGCAAAGTGTTGGCACTATTTGGCAAGGGCAAATGATGCAAGTGCGCTACCAAGGTGAGCAATTAAATAATGTGCGTTGGGATGTTGCCGGGTGGGCATTATTTACCGGTAAGTTAAATGCCAATGTAAAATTTGGTGACCCACGTGAGCGCAGTGATATATCGGGTTATGCAGATGTGAGCTTTGGTTTATTTAATAAGCAAGTGAAAGTAACCAATGGGTTAGTGCGCTCAACAGTTGAAAGAGCGATGCAACGCATACAACTTCCGTTACCTGTAACCGCTAAAGGCCGTGTGATCTTGGAATTGGCAGAGTATACATCGGGCGCACCTTATTGTGAGTCACTGCAAGGCGAGATAGCGAGCCCTAATATTGACGTACAAGGTTTGAACGGTTGGTTTAATATAGGCCCGCTTGGTGGTAACCTAAGCTGTAAATCGGGCGACATAGCCATACTTATCGACCCAGATAACACCTTAGGGCTTGAAGCTGATGCAACCCTAAAAGCTAATTTTGACTTTAAAGTATCAGGCTATGTAAAGCCCGATGCCACGTTGCCAAAAGATGTACATGATGCGGTTAAGTTTTTAGGTCGTCCAGATAATCAAGGCCGTTACCCGCTCAACTTTTAATGTTTAATATAAAGAGTTTTAATGCAATTACCCCAATTTACTGAGCAGCACGCTAAGCAGCTCAGCACATTTTTAGACACTCAGTCTCAAGCGATGACGCTAACGCAAAGCCAAGGTTATTTATTTGGCGTAATTTGCTCTCCTGAGCCACTAGACGTACACGAGTGGATGGCAGCAATTTTGCCTAATACGGCTAATAATGTAGATGAAGAAATGCTATTTTTATTTATGGCGTTATATCATCAAATTAGTGAGCAAGTATTTGAAGTAGGCTATAAATTACCAGCACAATATAATTACGAATTTTGCAGTAATTGGAGCGCAGGCTTTGTAACGGCAACAACGTCATACACCCAAAAGTTATTAAGCTCAACCGCGTTAGAGGCAGAATATAAACAGGCCCTCGAAAGCGCTCAAGCCACATTAAGCTTTTTTGCACTTGATGGGCAAACTATTAGCCAAATAGCGTTACAAAACAGTATTGATGAGCAGTTACTTTGCCAGCAGCAGTATGAGCTAATGGGCGACTTTGCGCTAGGCTTTGCAGAGCTCGTGGAAATAGTCGCGCTTAATAGTGGCTTGTACACAGATGAAGGCTGGGAAGAGTAGTTTAGGCGCAGTAATGAGTTGAGCTCAAAATATAGCCGTGAAATAAGTTTAAGCGCCTAGCTCTAATATAATATCAGTGCAGCCTTGCTTGCACTTAATCAGCCCTTTGCCCGGCTCGCTGGTGGCTAAGTCGAGTGTTAAAACCCCATTACATTGTTCGCACTTTAGCGTTTTACCCTGCGTGAGTTTTTTAAGCATATTACGTTGCTGGTGAAATGAGTCGCTGGCTTTTTTATTTAATCCAGAAAAGTCCATTATTTACCTCGCATGTGTTCTAGTGAGCCGGATACTATTTTACATACAGTATTTAAGCGCTCATCATAAAAAAATAGGTTTAAGTCGCGCTCACGGCAGTAGCGTAAGTGAAATAATCTTATTGAGTCATCGGTAGTAAATGTTTTTTCGGTGTACTCGCGCTCAGATTCAGACAGTGTTAATTGCGCACTAATTTTGTTTTTAGTCATGCTGGCAGTAGGGCTGCGATTCACTTTGCTCGCATCACTTAAAAAGTCAATACCATCGTTAAATAACCGCTCACGAGGCTCTTTCACCAAAGGGTGATCGACTGTGAAAAAGGCGAGGACTACTATTACCAAAATAATAAATTTTTTCATAGTTGGGTAAACTTTGATCCAAATAACATAAAATGATGCTGCAGTGTAATAAAATGTATTTTAAAAGCAAGTAACTAAAGTGAATAAATTATTAGCAATCTATGCCAGTAATTTTAGCCAATATTGTTATAATAGCTAACAGCAGTTAGATATTTCTGAAATATCTGAAAGTATTCAAGTCTAGTTATAAATATTATACGTAATAAGTACGTAATAAGTACGTTATTACACTATAAGGTAAACCTTGAATATAGCTGAATTTTTATTTCCAAGCGGTGTTGAGGAACTTCGATGGACAAACAAATTAAAGTAAAAAATATACCAGTTGAAGTAAAGATTCAAAAGCCGGATCTTAGCGGGCAACAGGATCGGTTTAATCCACGTAATCGTATTTACGTGCGTGCTGTTAATGGCTTGCACCAACTTCTTAGGCAGCGAATTGGCTTTTTAGGTCTGTTGGCATTTATGCTGCTACCTTGGATAAATTTTAATGGTGAGCAGGCCGTTTTATTTGATTTAATAGGTCAAAAATACAATATTTTTGGTTTAACTCTGTGGCCGCAAGACTTTACCATACTCGCCTTTATTTTTATGTTGGCCGCGTTTGCTTTGTTTTTGGTCACTACATTTTATGGACGAGTGTGGTGTGGTTATACCTGCCCACAAACCGTGTGGACTTTTACCTTTATTTGGTTTGAAGAAAAGTTTGAAGGTACGGCAAACCAACGTAAAAAGCTCGACCAACGACCAATGGACTTTGATAAGTTTTGGCGCAAAACCGCTAAGCACACCAGTTGGATTTTGTTTTCTTTATATACAGCAATTACATTTGTTGGTTACTTTACCCCTATTCGTGAGCTACTCCCTGACTTTGTTACCTTTAATGCCGGTAGCTATGCCTTGATGAGTATTATCTTTTTTGCTGCTTGTACATACGGTAATGCTGGGTGGATGCGCGAAATTATGTGTTTACATATTTGCCCATACTCACGTTTTCAGTCAGCCATGTTTGATAAAGATACCTATACAGTATCGTATGATGAAAAACGCGGTGAAAGCCGTGGCCCACGCTCGCGCAAAGTGGCACACCAAGATTTAGAAATAGGCGACTGTATTGACTGTAATTTATGCGTGCAAGTATGCCCAACCGGTATAGACATACGTAATGGCTTACAAGCAGAGTGTATTAACTGTGGCGCTTGTATTGATGCATGTGATGGGGTGATGGATAAAATGAATTATCCACGCGGACTTATTTCTTATACCACTGAGCGAAACTTAGAAACGCCAGAGAATAAAACCAACCCACTGCGGGCAAAAATTATTGGCTATATAGTGATCCTGGTTATTTTAACCAGTGCCTTGGTTGCCAATATTGCGCTGCGTAAAACGATGGAATTTGATATTATTCGCGATCGTAATCAGTTATATAGGGTTGATTTTGAAGGGTTGGTAGAAAACACCTACACCTTAAAAGTGATCAACAAAGCGCAGTATGAGCAAACCTTTACAATTAAAGTGCAAGGGCTCGATAACTTTAAGTACATAGGTAAACAAACGTTTAGGGTTAACGCAGGGCAATCGCACAATGTGCCTTTATCACTGGTTATGGATCCGTATGACTTAAAAGCGCCAATGACAGAATTTAACTTTGTGCTATCGCCGGTAGGCGAGCCCGACAATCAAATATCACAGTCGAGTAACTTTTTTAAAGCGCGGTAAAGTTTAACAAAAAGCGGGGTGTTCCCCGCTTTTATTTTATATAAGAAGTGTATGAGTAAATTTAGCTTTATTGATTTAACCCCAGATCTAATTCTTGATGCCATAGAAAGCGTTGGTATTTATGTTGAGTCTGGTTTATTGGCATTAAATAGTTACGAAAATAGGGTGTATCAATTTGTAGCTGAAGGCGGAAAACGCTACGTTGTTAAATTTTATCGTCCAGAGCGTTGGAGCGAGGAGCAAATACAAGAAGAGCATGACTTTGCCTTTGAGCTAGCAGAGGCCGAAGTACCGGTTGTTGCGCCAATGGAATATAACGGGCAAAGCTTATTTGAACACCAAGGCTATTTATTTACTTTATTTCCAAGTGTTGGCGGGCGTTTATTTGAAGTCGATAACTTAGATCAACTTGATGTACTAGGGCGCTTAATTGGCAGAATGCATCAAGTTGCTAAAACAAAACCATTTACACAAAGGCCCACCCTAACCTGCGAAGAGTACTTACATACAGCAAAAGTTCATCTGCAAAAAAGTAACTTAGTACCTATGGGATTAGAAACTGCTTTTTATACCATTTTAGATTTGGTTATTAAGCAGGCTCAAACACAGTATACCAATGTAAAAACGATACGTTTGCATGGGGATTGCCATGCTGGCAATATATTATGGGCAGGCGATGCGTTAATGTTTGTTGATTTAGATGATAGTCGCCAGGGGCCACCCATTCAGGATCTATGGATGATGCTAAGTGGCGATCGACAAACGCAGCTGTTACAGTTAGATACCTTAGTAACCGCCTATGAAGAATTTTGTGATTTTGATCACTCGCAGCTTAAGTTGATCGAACCACTTCGAGCTATGCGTATCATCCATTATATGGGGTGGGTTGCAAAACGATGGAGCGATCCGGCTTTTGTGCGGAACTTTTCATGGTTTGCAGATGACAAATACTGGGAGCAACAAATTTTAGCACTTAAAGAGCAGCTTGCCGCATTGCAAGAAGCACCGCTAAAATTATTGCCATAACATTTTATTCAAAAATATGTACAACGAGAGACTAATGCTTAAAAAATTAAAACTGAGCCTACTACTTCTTTGTCTACCTTTTGCAGCACTTGCAGCAAACTTTGAAGTAGGTAATCAATATACAGTTATCAATATCGAAAAAAGTACTACACCACAAGTTACCGAATACTTTTCGTTTTATTGCCCGCATTGTTTTAAATTTGAACCGGTTGCACACGCAATTGAAGAAAACCTACCTGCAGGTGCGGTGTTTATAAAAAATCACGTTAACTTTTTAGGCGGCGTGTCGCCACAAACACAAAGTAATTTGAGCCTAGCGTATTTAGTTGCTAAAAAGCACGGGCAAGCTGATACGATTACAGATAAGATTTTTAAAAGTATTCATGTTCAGCGCGCACCACTGACTGAAATTAAAGATTTAAAAAAATTATTAGATATAAATGGCATTAGTAGCGATACGTTTGATCAAGATATTGCCAGTATGCCAATTATTGCAGCTGAACAAGCAATGCAAGATAAACAAAATAAATACTCAAAATTAGGTGCGTTAACAGGCGTTCCTACTTTTATTGTAAACGACAAATATAAAATCAATCTAAATACCATCAAGAGCCAAGAAGAGCTTGATGAGTTAGTTTCATTTTTACTCGCACTATAAATTTTTGGAGCCATATAATAATGATAAAATTAGTTAAAGCAGGTTTACTTGCTGTATTACTACCTTTCGCTGCAACAAGTTTTGCAGCAACCTTTGAGGAAGGTGTACATTATGAGGTTGTGTCTGAGCGCGCAACTAAAAAACCAGAAGTGAAAGAGTTTTTCTCATTTTACTGTCCTGCGTGTAATAACATGGAGCCACTGGTAGCCGAGATTAAACCAATGCTCGATAAAGGCGTAAAGTTTAAAAAGAGCCATGTTGATTTTGTTGGCGTACGCGATACCGAGCATCAACAAATGATCAGCCAAGCGTTAGCAACGGCTGAAGTGTTACCACAAAAAGATAAAATTATTGCGGCTATCTTTAGTCACATTCATACAAAGCGCGCAAATTTTAATGAATTAGCCGACGTAAAAGATGTGTTTGTAGCGCAAGGGGTTGATGGCGATAAGTTCGATAAGTTATTTAAAAGCTTTTCGGTACGTACATTAAGCTCAAAAATGAAGCGCGACCAAGACTACTTTAAAGAGAAAGGTGCATTGCGTGGCGTACCTACTTTTATCGTAAATGGTAAGTACAAACTACTTCTAGGTCGCGAATCGGGTATTAGCGAACCCGCAGATATCACTAAATTAATTAACTACTTAGCAAGCAAGTAAAGTTAAACCCATAAAAAAAGCTCCTAAGGAGCTTTTTTTATGGGTAATTTTTAGCTGGTTATTTTAAGTATTCTTTTTTTGTAAAAATACACCCGACTCAATATGGTGCGTATAAGGGAACTGATCAAAAATCGCAAAGCGTTTAACTTCATGGGTGCGGGTTAAGTGATCAAGGTCGCGCTCTAGTGTCTCTGGGTTACACGAAATATAAATAATACTTTCGTAATTTGCTACTAAGTCACACGTTAGGGTATCCATACCGGCACGTGGCGGATCAACTAAAATGGTTTGGCAATTGTAGCTATTTAAATCTATACCTTCTAAACGAGAAAAACTGCGTTCGCCATTCATGGCTTGAGTAAACTCTTCGCTCGACATACGAATAATATCTAAATTGTCTACCTTGTTTTGCGCTATATTGTACTGCGCTGAGTGTACCGACGACTTTGATATTTCGGTTGCTAGTACTTTATTAAACGAGCCCGCTAACGCAATAGAAAAGTTACCGTTACCACAATAAAGTTCAAGTAAATCATTTTTAAGTGGCTTACATAAGTCTTGCGCCCACTCTAGCATTTTAATGTTTACTTTGGCATTTGGCTGGGTAAAGCTGTTTTCTACCTGCTGATATATTAGTTCTTGGCCATTCACGTTTAAGCGTTCGGTAACGTAGTCATCACCAAGCATTTCTTTTTGTTTGCGGGCACGGCCAATAAAGTCAATTTTATACTTACTGCTTAACTTTTCTTTAAGCGCGTTAATTTCACTCAGCCAATGCTCATCAAGTGGCTTGTGATATAACAGACTCACTAAAATCTCACCGCTTAGCGTAGATAAGTAATCAATCTGAAATAATTTACGACGCAAAATTTCACACGACTTTAAATTATCAATCATTACTTGCATCACTTCACCTACCAAAGGAGCGGCAGGGTCAAAGCTATCAACGCGAATTTTGTCTTTAGTTTGTTGATCAAACATTATATGAAACAGATCGTCACCATCGTGCCATACTCTAAACTCAGCGCGTTGGCGGTAGTTAATCGGCTCTGAGCTAAATACCTCAAGTTTATCCACACCAAAACGTTGAAATTGGGCAGCAATACGCTGTTCTTTTTCGCTTAACTGCGCATCGTACTGTGTGGTGTCTATTTTAATAACTGCCATTAACGCTATAACCTTATCTTTGAGAGCTGTTTATCGGCGCTATTGTAGGGAGCGAGATGTATTTGTCTAGTTTTGATGAAATATATATTGGTTTTTTTTTGAGCATCTAGCTACAGAAATAACTTACACTGCCGATAAGTAAGGCAAGCATAGATAGGAGTCGGATCATGAAAATCGGTAACTTTGGCTTTGTTCCAAACCACAATATTAATAAATACGGTAATAAAGAGGCTTTACAGCAACCTACAATACAGTCGCCTCAAGATAACTATCAGCAGCGCGGTAAAGAACTAGCTGCCAAAGTGCTCGGTGACAAAATGGCTCAAGCTCTTGGCTTACCGATAAGCGAGCCGAAAAAAGATAAACCGCTTTTTGATTTTGATGAAATCGTTAAAAACGTTTTAGACTTCGTTACCAGTGCAGTACGTAAAGCAAAAGCCAACGGTGCCGACGATGAAAAACTCAAAGGTATGTTAGGTGATGCTAGAAAAGGCGTGCAAATAGGGATTGATGACGCGGTTGATGAATTAAAAGGCAGTGGCGTGTTTAACGACGATATCGCACAGGGTATTAATAAATCTAAAGAAGGCATATTTCATGGCCTGGACAAATTTGAAGACGATTTATTTAATCCTAAACCCGCCAGTGTCTCTGTTAGCCAAGCTCAGTATGCAAGTTTAAGTAACAAAGCAGAATATAAATTTACTACCGCCGAAGGAGACGAGGTGAGTATTCGTTTTGCTGATGCTTATGAGTCACAATCAGCCAGTCGTTATCAGCAAAATGGGAATAGTGAATCTTTTGTAAGTGAGTCGTCGCAGTCTCGTGAGCTGTCATTTTCTATGTCGGTTAATGGCGATTTAAATGAGAATGAACAAAAGGCGATTAATGAGCTAATGGCTGACTTACAAAGTGTAAGTAGTACCTTTTTCAGCGGTGACTTAGACAAAGCATTTGAAGAGGCGCAAGCACTAAGCTTAGGCAACGAACAGCTGGTGGCTTTTTCAATGGATTTACGACAAACCAAAACAGTCGCTGCAGTCAAAGGTTACGAAGAGTACAAGCCAGTTCCAGAAAAAGCAGTGGCAGATAAATTAGCGCCGTTTAACGACGACTTAAAAGCTGTGTTTAATAAAGCCACAGAGCTGGGCATACAAAATCAGTTATCGGGTATTATGCAGTGGTTAAATCAAGATCAAGCAGAAATAGATAAATTGGTAGATTACACCAAAGCTATGTTCGAAAATCTTAATCAATTAAATGCAGCAACGGACGAGCTAACCAATCAACAATAGTTGTACCATTAAACTACTTTCTTTTATAAAAATCACATGGCAAACTGCCGTTCTTAACTTAGAGTAAGGACAGTAGTTTGTCAGCGCACATAATGGTTTTTGATTCAGGTATTGGTGGTACTACGGTACTTGAACATATTCAGCAAAGTATTCCAGATGCGCAATACAGCTATTTTATGGATAATGCGCTATTGCCGTACGGTGCTCAGTCACAGCAAACTATTATTAACCGCTTATGTGCACTCATTCACTTTATTAACCAGCAAGCGCTTAATGTAGATTTAATTGTTATTGCATGTAACACTGCCTCTACTTCAGCTCTGGGGGCAGTGCGCCAAATTACTACTATTCCTATCGTGGGGGTAGTACCCGCGATAAAACCTGCTGCGCAACTTACACAATCTCAACATATCGGCCTACTGGCAACTCCAGCAACTATATCAAGTCCCTACACGCACACGCTCATACAAGAACATGCCGACAATATAGCTGTTAGCTTATATAGTAGCGTTGAACTAGTTACTTTAGCAGAGCATCTGTTTTTTGAACAAAGCTTAGATACAACTAAACTGCACCAAGAACTCGATCGTTTAAACATAGATCAGTCTATAGATGTATTAGTATTAGGCTGTACGCATTTTCCTATCTTGGCAGAGCCGATTAGTCAGTACTTCAATAGAAAAGTGCAGCTACTTGATTCAGGAGTGGCGATTGCTAAGCGAGTTCATTACTTAATTAGCCAGCTAAGTTTAACGAATAACAATATTGCAGATACAAAAAAGCCGCTGCAATATTATGCAACGGCTAGTGTGAGTAGTCGTAAGTTAGCTGTAAAGCTAGTTACACTGATTGATCCGGCTCAGAACGAAGAGCGTTAGAATCATCTTCTTGTTTTTGTTTTGCTTCACGTACCTTTAAGGTACGTTGTTGGAACTCGCTATCGTTTAACTGCGCTATTGCATTGTCGGCATCAGCTTGCGCCATTTCAACAAAACCAAAGCCACGACGCTTGCCTGTATTTTTGTCCTTTAATAAGCGAACGTTGAACACTTTGCCTTGCTCTTCAAATAAAGCACGTACCACACCTTCGTTTGCACGATAAGGAAGGTTACCAACATAAAGCGTTTTGGTTTTTACTTCGGCTTCTACTACACCGTCAGACGACATCGCAGCAATAACAATACCACCAATGAGCAAACCAACAGCAAATAGTAGTGCAGGGTCTAACTCTAGGCTTTTAAGTGCGAACTTAACTATAACAAAACCAACAACAGCAAGAATAACTGAGAGGATAAAAGATTTTTGATCGGGTAATTTCATTTTGATCTACCAATAAACAGGAAATAAACATTAATTTAACATTGTGAACTTGCTATCTTAACGTCTTAATTCAACATAGCAATAAAATTTATAGTAAATAATATAAAATAGGGTGAAAAAGCATCGTTTTATACATGTTTTTATCATGTTTCACCTGCTATCGATTACATTTTGTTCGAACAGTAAAAAGATCTAAAAAAAGGCTTGATCTGTTTTCGGATCTCCCTATAATGCGACCCCACTGAGAAGGG
>TARA_R110000772_G_scaffold25718_2_pt1 | contig 12527 bp, 17 predicted proteins | sample TARA_R110000772 | Tara Oceans TARA_R110000772 (sample SAMEA4397948) | marine metagenome | biome: Polar Biome; feature: [SRF] surface water layer (ENVO:00010504); material: water (ENVO:00002006), including particulate matter (ENVO:01000060) such as... | depth 5 m | reverse complement strand
ATCAAATGAAGGTCATTCTCACCGATAATAAATTGTATAACTGGGTTTCCCTCTTTATACGATACCTTTCCTGTGGAAACAACATTGCTGGGTTGTATGTCCAGATAAACATTTTGTCCTAAATTACTCATTATATATTGTAAAATATAAAAATAAAATAAATATTAAAAAATATATAAAATAAATTTGATTTTAATTTTATATAAAAATAAAATGCCTTCATCAAAAGAATATCACAAAAAATATTATTTAGAAAATAAGAAAAAGAAACAAGAATATTATAAATCACCAGAAGGAATAAAAACTCGTAATATATCAAAATGGAAACATAGAGGTGTATTAAGTGATGATTATGATAAATTATATGAATATTATTTATCTATTAATAATTGTGAATTATGTAATTGTGAATTAAATTTATGTAATAAAAGTTTAAAATGTTTAGACCACGACCACAACACAGGAGGATTTAGAAATGTATTGTGTAAAGGTTGTAATACAAAAATACAATAATCACTTACTTTTTAACATTGCTTTTAGTTCCGCATCAAATTTAGGATCAGTTCCAGTTTTATATTTCTTTTTAGGTGGTTTTGCTTCTGCTACTTTCTTTCTTGGTGTTCCTGCGCTCTTTACAATTTTAGATTTTCTCTGTGAAGCATTACGGACTGGAGTTTTCGGTCGCACTTGTAATTCTAATTTTAATTTTCGTGGTGTTCCTGCTCTTTTAGTTTTTAAATCTAATAATTGTGATGGTGGTTTTGCTTCTTCTACATCACTCATACCTTCTACACCATATATGGTCGCCAGATCTTTTCTTACTACTTTACCACCATATTTTATTTGTAAGGATGTGCTGGTTGGTTTTAAATCTTCCATTATAATACCATCTACATTTTTTCCACGAACATTTACCTTAACTTTACGACCTCTCGTCATTTTAGAACCGTGTAATCTACGAAGATCCCTTACATATTTTGACCGTTCCTCAGGAGTGTGTCTTGCGACTGGTTTTTGACGATATTGAGCAGTTGATTGTCCAGGCATTATATTTATATAATACTATATATTTAAAAATTAATATCTTATTTTTTTTTATGTTTATCCCATAAATCTTTATCTGCTGTCCTTCTCGTTGTTCCACCTACCGCGAAGGAATACACCCGTGCTTGTGCCCATTGTTGAGGAGATTTTACTGATGGTCTTACTGATCCTGGATTACTACGGAAGGCACCCATACCACGATCATATACTTTGTCTAATATACTCATACTTATCCCAGTTAATTTAGATATATCTTTTTTACTATTTGATTTATTTAATGGTTGTTTATATCTTTTATTAAATTTCATTTTGTTTGTCATCACCTTCGGTTTCGGGTTCATTATTAATATTACCTATATTATTTTCTTGTTCTTTTAATTCCAGTTTTAAATTCTTATTTGCTTCTGCTAAACTTGGTTTTTTTTCTGTATCAGCATCTAATACATCTCTAACGATACAACCGAAACATATTGACTTACAACGAGATTTATATAATACTAAAAGCAGTGGGATTATAGCACCTGATGTTAATAAAATTACAAAATTACCTACATTTAATAATTCATTTTGTTCACTCATTATATATATAATTATAAATTAAATCTTGATTTATAACTTTTAATATTTTGTTGTTTTGATGTGCTTTCACCCCATAGTATATAATATGATAAAAATCCTGCCCTTGTAGGATCTTTAGTTTGTAAATCTTTTTTATGTCTTTCTCTATATAATCGTCGTCGTTCTTTATCACCAGTAATTGTATAATCTTTCATACCTTTAGCACCGAAGTGAGTTGTTTTAGTTCTACCATTATCTTGTGTAAATATCGCCATTAATTTTTTATTAGGTTTAGAAGAAGGTTTAATAATCATTTTCATTATATATATTAATATATATTAATGGAGAAATTGTTAGAAGTTTTATCACAATTAGAATTTCCACAAGTGATGAGAGAAAATGTTGGGGGTAAATATGAAGGATTTGTATTAGGATTAGTTAATTCGTGGGCAGGTAAAGGTGAGAAAGCAGGTAGTATACAGATCCCATCTAGAAGGACAGAGATGGGTAAATATGAAGAAATAAAATTATTATCATTTGATATATTAAAAAAATATGATCCTGAATTTAAATTTACAACTATTCAGTTTAATAAAAATAAGAAAATGGTTAAACATATTGATGGTAGGAATATAGGAGAAAGTTATATATTAGGATTAGGTGATTATGAAGGTGGTGAATTAATTGTATATGATAATAATGATATACCTACAAAACACGATATAAAAAATAAATATTTTAAATTTGATGGGAGTAAGTATTATCACGAAGTAGGTGATTTTACAGGTAATAGATATACTTTAGTTTTTTATCACATTTAAACTTCTACAAAAATGGAATCACCTTTAATAACTAATCTGCGCATATGGTGAACAAAATTATTCCACAATTTGTTCTTAGTAGGTGGTGTTCCTTGATAATTTACTTGTAGTGAGAACTGTTTACCACGACCATCATATACTCCATTTTGTCCCGCTGTAAGAGATCGTCCTATAAGGAAATTTCTATTAAATTCTAATAGAGATTGTCCAGTGATTCCCGCAGACGATAATGCTTTTTCTAACTCAATAAGATGTTGTTGAGAAATAGATAATTTACTGGAGGTTTTACTACAGTCCACGAGACGAGATGGTTGGAGTTTCCCATCGTATAGGAACTGATACGATGAAATATTATCACTGATCCCTACAAGACCACATCTATCTTGATGTAAAAGGAAATCATTACCACCACCGACTTCTTCCGCATAAGTCCCACTCGCAGTGAGAACTTGAGTTTGTGTGTAGACAGAACTATCCGTAGGAACCGCAATAATTGATCGCATACGGCGATTCTCAATAGGCAACTGAATGTTCGCAACAATGTCCCCAGCAAGTTGAGAATATCTATAATTAGTAGTGGATAAGAAATCATAATTAATCGTGCCTCCTTCTTTCATTTTTCTCATCATATCATTTTCATAATTCTGTCCCATATCTACAACTTCTAAATATAACTCTACATTATTTAACTGATAAGTAGTTGTAAGTGGGGCACCGACATCCGCAGATTTTGTGAATATGACGTGGGAAGCATTTGAGTTAGTCCCAAGGGCAGCAGTTAAACTAAAATTAGTAGTATTTACTTTAATAAGTGATCGTCCATTAACAGTTTCTAAACCTATACTTTTAATCACTGGATAAGTTCCTACTGCTCCTGCGCGCATCGCCACATATCCTGGGACATTTGTTTTAAAAATACCAATTGATTCTCCTACAACAAAAGGTAAAAATTCAGGATTAGTATATCCATTAAAGTTTTCTAAATAAATATTAGAAGCATTCACACCTGCTACATATGATCCGCTCCCAGCACCAGTATTAGTCAAACAACCATTCTGTGAATGAATAAATGGATTTAGAACAGTTTTACGATTTACCATAGCACCTTCACACTGACGAATACATCTTACAGAATCCTCAAGTAAGATAGAAATTCTCAAACCTTGAGTTAGTAGCGCAGGAAATACTTTATCATTTGAGAATATCCCTGTATTAAGGGGAAGGCATACTTTACAATTTTGATATGAAGCATTTACAAGAGAAGCACTCGCAGTAGTATCAGGATTTTTTACACTGTATTGATTGATCGCACTGTTCTGGAAACTCTCACCACAACCTTGTGAACCTTCATTAACACCTCTGTATCCAGCACCTTCACTCAAAGCACGTTTATTTCTTAAACTGTCATTACATTCGTAGTCATATTTAACTGATGTATTAATATTATAACCTACAATCTCCTCAAGAAGTGCGTTATTTGATCCGTCAAAAATGCGAATTTCACGAATTAAAACCTGGGCGCCTATATGACTATCTAACATTAGTCTTGTAAGTTGTCCATCTACATCACCTTTTTGTTTTATCGCTACATCAAAGGATAAATACGAATTTTTAGGATTAAAAAATTTAACTTGTTGAGGATCAATATAAAAATCTATCTGTTGTGATGGATTATAAGATAGACCATTCGTCGCTGGAATACCAATTGATTTCTGTGTAATAGGAATTTTATTATCAGCAACAAAGAAAGACATTTTTATAATATAACTTAGATTTTTATTATATATTTTTATTTTTCATTTAATAAATTAATATTAATCATTTCATCAAATAAACAATCTTTACTAAACATAACCTTTAGACCTTTTTTATTCGCACCTTTATAAAATGATCTATGTTCACAATCTATAATTAATTCTTCATCTACCATAGTCGCTGGATAATATCTAATATCTTTAAATTTATCTATTTTATGTATACAGAATCCATTAAAATAACTATCAATAGGTCTTATATCTGTTTCCATTTGTGATACAATTTTCTGTAAATAATTTTTAATATTAAATTGTTTCGCCCAAGTAGGATAATATTCTTTATCTGTAGGCATCCACGAAGAATGTTGTAAGTGATCAATACTTACTGACCAACTATCATAAAATCCTTCATTATGAAAAGATAAACTATCCCATTCATTACTTCTGTGTAAATATTTATCTAATATTTCAGGATTAACTTTAAAATTAAATACATCATCTAAATCGCACATAATAAAATAATCATATGATGATAGATCATCTTTACTATTAGTATCATAACCTTCATTATAAATATGGTCTAATATTTGATTTCGTGCTTGTCCAATATTGTATGCTCTACCAATATTATCTATAAATCGTGGTTTTTTATTAATAATAATATCTATATCAAATCCTTCTTTTTTTAATTGTGATAATTCTAATAAAGATTTATCACCACTATAATCATAACAAATAAGTATTTTAACTTTAGAAAACAGTTGTGATAAAATTTTTATATTATCAAAACTTTTATGTAAGAAATTTTCATTTTTAAAAACAGTAGAACAAAAAATTACTTTTTTATCACAAACCATATATTATAAATAATAAATTAATATGGTTGAGAAGACGCGATCATACCTGACTGAGCACTACTAATTTTAGGAGCATTATTAAGGGAAGAAGACATCTGTTGTGTAGCAGGAACAGATACTCCAGATTTTTGTTTCATTTCACTACCAACATAATCAGCAATAGCACTGACACCAGCGGCAACACCACCAGCAACTTGTAATCCTACACCAATTTCTGCGCCAAATCCAGTAGCATCCAATACAGCACCAGTTTGTTCTAATCCAGTAGCGAGAGACATAAGTCCAGCAGCACCCGCGGTGATTCCTGCTACATTACCAACCTTTTCCGCAGTATTCATTTTATGAAATCCACCATTTTGATCATCTATTATATCACTGACACCAGCAACGACAGAAAGACCTTCACCTGCTTTACCTAAACTATCTAATGAACTTACAATATTTTTAGTAGAATTAATCGCTCGTGCGCTATTTTCTATAACAGATGAAAGATCACCTACCTGCGCAGACCGAGCAGCAATACTAACAGAATCACCTACAGCACCAACTGATCTTGTAATAGCATTCACTTCAGGAGCAGATCTAACGAGTCCTGCTATAGGATTAGAAACTCTTTCAGCAAGTCCAGCATCTGCTACTCCTCTGTCTACACCAGTCGCACGATCAATAGCAGAACTCGGTAATCTAAAATTAAGGACAGCATCAATATCCGCACCCATATCTTCACTACCATCAAGCGCACCAGCAAGTCTCCGTCCAGAAGTAGATTCTCCAATATTTTCATTAGGAACACCACCATTTACATCACCTACATTAGTATCATCATAAGGACGAGTAAATCCTGCGCTGGATCGTGGTGCCTCGTCCGCGACACTAACAACCCCACGGGATTCTTCACTACCAGGTTCTTGAGTTAAGAAAATATTTCGTCTACCTTTTTCTATCGCTTTACCAGTAGTTTCATAAATATTGTTTAATTTTTTACCAGTTTTATAAATATTACGAGCATCATTAAGAAACGAACCTGCTTCTTCATTACCAGAATTTTTAGATTTATTACTTTCTGCTTTTTTCATAATATCACTTTGTCTTTCTACAACATTATGGTTAGTAAGATTTTCTAAATTTCTATTACGGAGAGCATCTTGTATACCTTTGTCTCTGGACATAGCATCATTATTATACTGGACAGCACGAGAATAACCTAATATATCTGACATTTATAATATAGTTAATATTTTATTAATATAATATTTTATATTGATGGTAATTAATATATATAATATACAAATCTAAGTTTAAACATAGAATCTAACTTTAAACTTATGTCCAAAATAAAAAATAATTCTATCGCATACAAAAATAAAATTCCAAACAAATATAAAATGAAAAATAGACCTAACTTTAAACTTAGTTTCTAACTTTAAACTTAGATTTATATAACCTATATATTAAAAACACTGACTAAAATATCCTTCGTCCATAGGTTTTAGAGATGCTGGTTGTCCTTGTGCTCTCCTTATAGTGTTATTTATCCTCTCATTCTCTAACTCCACTGCCTTCTTTTTCTTTTTCTCTACTTTCTCTGCTTTCTTCTGTGTATCATATTTTAATATTGATTGTGATACAATATCTTGTATATGATCAGGTGATATATTTGTTGATACATTATTTACTATTACTTGTTCACTATCTACTTCTTTTACTTGTTTCTTTACTGCTTTCTCAACTTTCTTCTTTACATATTCATCTTTCTTTTGTGATAGTATTTTCTCTACTTCAGCATCTTTTTCCTCTCTTTCTAATTTTCTTTTTAGATTTGATTTCTCCCTCGCTTTCGCAAGTTGTTCTAATCTCGCTTGTGATAATTGTTTCTTCTCTTTCTTTACTGGTTTAACTACAGGATCTTTAAATATTTCTTCAGGTGGTATGAATTCTTTTTTAACAACTTCTATTATTTCATCTTCCTCTTCTTCAGTGATTTCAGGTTCTTCAGGATCTTCAGTCATCACAATCTCAGGTAAAACATCACTCATCTGTATAATGTCTATAATATTTTATTTTTTATTATTTAATTTTTTTATATAATAATTATTATATAATGCCTCATATTAAAAAAGTTAAAGACCGAGAAGGTATGAAATTTAAACCTTTACACCCTCATTTACCCCAACCTTGTGCGAATGTCCTACATATATCTCCAGTCAAGACAGGCAAATCCACGATAATCAGCAACCTACTTTTATCCCCTGAATTCTATGGTCAAGATTATTTTGATAGGGTAAAGATTATGTCAAACACGATTATGAATGACGATACATCCCGTTTCCTCAAGGAAGCATTTGATGTAAGTGATCATTATGATGACAGTATTGTAGATGGGTTAGTAGCATCACAAAATAAATTTGATAAAGAAGATATGCCTTCACTCGCTGTCATATGCGATGATCTTTTAGGAAGCATAAAACGAGAAGCAAAAATCAATCACCTCGCAAGCAGATTTCGTCACTACAATATACAACTTTTGTATTATAGTAGTCAGTCATTCAGAAAAGTAAATAATGTTGTCCGTCAAAATGCGACCAACGTAATCATAGGTAGTCCTTTCCCTAATCAAAAAGAACTCGGTAAAATCGCAGAGGAATACGGGGATATGTTCGGAGGTGATAAGAATTTTTTAAAAATATATCGCCTCGCAACACCAGAAAGATATGATTTCTTACATCTTGATCTACAGGAGAATCCCCCAGTAGCATATCATAATTTTGAGAAACCTATAGCAATAGGTGAGAAAATATTAGGTAATCCATCAATACCAGATGAAGAAGAAGAAGAAGAAGATGATGAAATACCCGATGAAAGTTAATCAAAATCAATAATAATTTTTTTTTTATCACATTTAAAAATAGGAGGTGGTGGAATATCATTAAGTGCTATTTTATCTTGACGAGAATAATTATTACCACTTAATTCTAAGAATCTATTATAATCACAAACATCAAATATTTCTTTAATGATGACTTTATAATATAATCTACGATATTCATATCTAACTTCTTTAGTCCATTTCATTTATTAAAATAAAGAAAATAAAATATACTTGTTAAAATTTAAATTTATCTCTTTAAGTATTTTATCGTTGAGTGCGAACATCAAAACACACGATGGTTTGTCCAACAATATCAACATCTTCAGTTTTTTCATCTACATTACATATTTCTACCTTTAAACTATTAATACGAATCGTTTGAGGATTGTTAATAGGAACATATAATTTCTCAGGACTTTTAAAAAAGAGACCACCAACATCATTACCAGCATTATCAAATCGTGGAAGATGTAATATAATTTTACTCATACCACCTTTACCAGTATTAAAACTTTCTACAGGAAGATCAGGTAATCTAATAAATAAAGATTTATTACTTGTCATTTGAGGAATACTTTTACTTTCTATAACACCAAGATTACCTTGTGTGACTCCTTGATATGTATTGATAGTTTGAGTAGGTGTCAACTCAAATCCCATAACATTCTGCGCACCACAATCTCTTGTCCAACCACCAGCAATAGAAGTATTACGACCATTATATCTGGGATCACTACTTGTTATAATTGTGATACTTTTATTAACCCCACCACTCGCATTTAAATTTTGTAAAGTAGGAAGAAATGTGCTATTCATATCTAATGGATCTCTACTATCTAATAAATCACATAAACCATATGTAGATGATATACTATTTCCTGCGCCCCTCAATAAAGACATCTGGAAATCTTGATATGTAAAATCACCATTAAACCAATTACCTATCAGCGCAGGTGCTCCAACAATACCACTGTCTACCCGACCACCATATTGATAAGATAAATTTGTATCACTATAACGAGGTGTAGGAATATTTAATCCATCATAACCATCTATAACCATCATTCGTGAAGCATTAGGTTCATCATAAATATTAACTTTAGGAAATAAATAATATGTTGTGATAGACAACATTTTCATTCTTTTATCTTTATCACCTGATGAATTATTAACCAACATAGTTTCCGCACCAGCACTGTTAATTAATGAAATATGAATATTATCACCTTTAGCAAGAAATTTAACTTTTGTAAATGAACCACTAATTTTAGCAGTTCCATAATCCACCTCGCGTCGCCTATGAACACCATTTAAATCATTACTACTAACACCAGCATCAGTTCCGAAGAAACTAAAATCAAAAACTTTAATAATAAATTTATCAGTAGCAACATCATATACAGATGCGACACTATAATCAAAGAATCGTTTAGAATTAGCAATATTACCACCACCACTTGTCCCAGCATAATGAGGCATACCAAATCCTTCAGTATTCGCACCACCTAAAGTCCCGTGTGCTTGATATTCATTTAAAGTTCCTCTTGTTAAACCAACCTCCCATAGAGAACCAGCATTCCCTGCTAAAGAAGAATTATATGTAAATACTACAGATCCATTCGCAAGATTTAATGGATATTTTTGACCTATAACAGATAGATCACCGACCAGTTCTTCAGGATCTACTTTTTTTAAAATAACACCTGTCGCACCACTCGCAGATACAACACAATTAAGATCAGTAGTATTTGTAGATACATAACCACCTTGTCCTGCTACTGCTGGGATATGTGTTTTAGCACCAGATAAATTTTGAGTAAATGAATATTTAAATCCTGTAAATGCGCCAGAACCATTTTTTAATTCTACTTTTAATCCAGCATCAGTAATAGGAACAAAATTAGGATGTTGTCCAAGACCATTATATAATCCATATTTAATTCTATCAGCAAGACCTTCAGGATTAGATGTTCCACTTTCACCTTGTATCCAAGTTCTATTAGGAAAACCCGATACTCTCATTAAACTTAAATCATCAGCATTTAAATCTCTACCAACATATACTGCGAACTGATTATTACTGTCATCAATCTGAACATTACCATTTCTTGTGAATTTAATACTATCAACAGCAATTTCACTATTAGGTTTAATCTCAATAGTTTGTGATAAAGTATTAATATAACTATTAGGTTTATTCATACCAGTAGTATTAACAGGATTTTCACTAATATCAGTCGTATTAGATGTAATCAAAAAAGTCATTATATACTAATTAAATATTAAAAATAATATATATTAATTTTTTTCTAAAATAATATATAAATGACAAAAGATAAAAGAAGAGTTAAATTCGTAAAACCTATCCTTGACGATGGATCACCTGAAATAGGATTACAGTTTGATGTAAAAAAAGATGTAGAAGATAGTAAAATTATAAAACCAAGTGATGTATTTGAGGGTGTAAGTAAAACTAATAATAAAAGAAGTAAAACTAAAGTTCGTAAACAATCTTAAGAAGGATTTAATCTCATTTCTAAATCAAATAATCTATTAAACATAACTAATTGATAATCAATCTTACCATTTTCATATGTTTCCTCACCTTTAAGAAATTTTTTCTTTAATTGTGATTTATGTTGATATTTATTTTTTATTGTGGATTTATCACAAGATCCAAATATATTTTCGTATACATAATCAAACTTAACTGTTTTGATTCGCATATCGTATATGACTACATTACTATTACCCGATATATCTTTAAATATAGTCGGATAATGTTCATCAAAAATTTTCTTAATGAAAAGATCATAACAATCTTTAATACCTTCAGGTATAATATTATCTTCATTTTCCCATACATAAATAGGATCACCATTATCTTTAGAATTATTTTCACAAGACAACCATTCCATCATAATAATAATAGATACGATATATCTATCTTCACAATGTTGTTGTAATGTATGATTATTATATAATAATGAAATCATATTAACAAGATAGGTAATATCTTCTCCACCTTTTTTGATTTCATTAATAAGTGTATCAATATGTTTAGGTAATTGTAATAAGGTTTTTTCTATAGATCTTTGATTTTTATTATAAAATTTTTCATTTTTAGGTTTATGTAAATCAAGAGTAGCAATAATGGTATTAACCTTATCCATTTATTATATATATATTATTATTTTTAAATACTAAGTTTAAACTTAGGTTCTAAGTTTAAACTTATGTCCATATCAAATTTATTTTTTGTGTAGAGTAGATTTTATATTTTGTATAAATTATTTTTCCATTTTACTACTAAGTTTAAAGTTAGTATCTAAGTTTAAACTTATATGAGGTTATATTATTCTATTTATTTTATTTATTATATTATATGAATATCGCTATACTAATACCCACTACTACTAACAACACTAAATTTAAAAAATTAGAAGATACACACCTATATAAATTCTGTTTACCATCATTATGTAATACATTACCCACTGACACTAAATTTAATTTTACTATCTATTATGGTATTGATAAATGTGATAAAATATATAATAAATTACAATCTAAAAAAAAATTAACTAACTCAAAATTATATAAAAATATTAATAAAATAAAATGTATCACATTTGATATTGATAAAGGTAATGTTGTGAAAATATGGAATGAACTATTTACTAAGGCATATAATGATAATAATGACTATTTTATACAAATGGGTGATGATATATTATTTCATAATCTTAACTGGTTAGAACCTTGTATTGATATATTAAAATCTAAAATGGATATAGGTGTCTGCGCACCACAGGATATAAATAATCCCCGAATATTAACACAATCCATCGTATCAAGAAAACATATGGAGATATTCGGTTATTATTTTAATCCTAAAATAAAAAACTGGGGTTGTGATGACTGGATCACTGGAGTATATAGTAAATCATTTGTTGCGCAGACACAACAAAAAATACAAAATAAAGGAGGTAAACCACGATACAACCCTGATAATAACAGAGAATTATGGGATAAATTAATAAAAGAAGATAAATTAAAATTAAAAGATTATATTAATAATAGATGTAATTAACTTTGAGGCATTTTCGCATCAATACTCATATGTGATATTTCATTGATTTTAGTTAATAAGTCATTACATTGTTCTCTGTAATAATGTTTCTGTCTAATGATTAAATCTAAATGATCAAGTCCTTTCTTGACTTCATCTTTGTGTTGACTATCCATTTTTTTATGAATAGTTGCCGCTTGATCTAACATACATATTAATTGTTTCTTAGTATATTTCATATTTTGATCAAGAAACATACAATTAACGAAATTTAATTTATCATTTTCTTTTTCTAATTTTTCATTTTCTTCTTTTAATTTAGAATTCTCATTACGAAGACCGAAATTTTCCATACCTACTTTATGTCTGTCTCCTTTAAGTTTTAAATATTCTCTATCTCTTTCATTTTTCTTCGCCATTAAATCTTGGTATTCTTCCACGAGAGCATTTTGTTTTAATCTTTTTATTTCACATTTAAGATTAAAACATTCCATTTTTGATGTATGGAGAAGTTCTTCCAGTGCTTCGCAGTGTGTCGTCTCCATCTTTTAT